>Ga0209373_10000193_pt1 | contig 129568 bp, 113 predicted proteins | sample Higcelweek5metaG_FD_187173 | JGI IMG/M metagenome (GOLD analysis project Ga0209373, IMG submission 187173) | Freshwater pond sediment microbial communities from the University of Edinburgh, under environmental carbon perturbations - High... | ecosystem: Environmental > Aquatic > Freshwater >... | reverse complement strand
TGAGCTTCTTGGGTTGGAAAAAAAACAAATCGACCTGCCGGTTTCCGAATCGAGAACAGCGGAATATTATAAAAAACGTCCTTGTGCGGAAATGGTGGTCTTGGCGGCCCGGATTCTCGAAGAGAAGCTTAACGAGAAGTAGTGTCGAATCTTGCGGTGGCTTCATTACAGGAAATTATTTGATTTTTCTGCATGAAGATTGCATAAATGAAACAGTTGCATTTATGCGGTATTATGCTATATTGCCTCTGTAAAAAATCAGGAAGAATGCATGTCGGACATGAGAATATCAATCCTTGTGGATAACCAGTCGTGTGAAGGCTGGTTGAATGAGCACGGTCTTGCGCTGCTGATCGAGACCATGGATGAGCGGATTCTCTTTGACACGGGAGCGGGAGGCGCGCTGATACCGAATCTGAAGACAGGTAAAATTGAACCTGCCGGAATCACAAAGTTAATTCTGTCGCATGGCCATTATGACCATACAGGCGGTTTGTCTGAAGTTCTGCCTCTGCTGCCGGACTGTGAGGTTTTTTACGGGCACGGGATTGCCAAAAAGCGTTTCAGCCGTCACCCGGGGCTTCCCGTGAAAGAAAACGCCATGCCGCGGGGATGTGCTGAGGCGCTGGCAAAACATCTCCTCAAACGGGAGGTCGCGGGATTTTCCTCAATAGCTCCACAGGTTTCTCTTACGGGCGCGATCCCGCGTCTTTCCGGCGAGGATTGCGGCGGACCATTCTATTTGGACCCGGATGGAAAATCGCCGGATGATATTTCCGATGAACAGGCGCTTCTTTTTGACTGCGGCATTCTCATTCAGGGATGTGGACACGCGGGAATCATTAACACGGTCGAATGTTGCGGAAAGTATCGTCCGGATGTAAAAATCCATACGATCATCGGAGGATTGCACCTTCTTCAAGCCTCTGGAGAACGTCTGAAAATGACGGCTGATTATTTGAACACGCTGGCGTTGAAACGGCTGATTCTGCTTCACTGTACCGGCGAGTCCGCGGGGAAATATCTTCAGGAACATGTGGCTTGCGAAACCGTCATTGGAAAAGCGGGCGAGGTTTATCATGGATAATCAATCGATCCTGGAAAGTATTTCCGACGGAGTATTTACCGTTGATTCTGACTGGCGCATCACGTATTTGAACCGTTCCGCCGAAGAAATGATTCAAATCAAGCGCGAAGAAGCTCTCGGACGCCTTTGCTGTGACGTGTTCCGTTCCAGCCTCTGCGAAGGGGCCTGCGCGTTGCGGAAAACCATGGAGCAGGGAAAACCGATCATTGACCTGAGTTGCTTTATCATCAACAATAAAGGGCAGAGGATCCCGATCAGCATTTCAACGGCGGTTCTTCGCAACCGGAAAGGGGAGGTCATCGGAGGGGCGGAGACCTTCCGGAATTTGAGCGATATTGAAACGCTGAAGCAGCAAATCGCTCAGTCCAACCGCATAGGGGATTTCGTCAGTCACAGCGTGTCCATGCAGAAGATATTTTCTCAGCTCGAAGCAGTCGCCCAAACCAGTTCGACTGTGCTGATTACCGGGGAAACCGGCAGCGGCAAGGAGCTTCTGGCCAGAACGCTTCATTCCAACAGCGCACGCAAGGACAAACCATTCATCGCCATCAATTGCGGAGCGTTTCCTGAATCCCTACTGGAATCCGAACTGTTCGGCTACAAAAAAGGCGCGTTCACCGGAGCCGACCGTGACAAACCCGGACGTTTTGCGCTGGCGGAAGACGGCACATTGTTTCTGGATGAGATTGGCGAGATATCGCCGGCAATGCAAGTGCGGCTCTTGCGGGTCCTGCAGGAACGCACCTACGAACCTCTGGGCGCGGTTAGTACGGTCAAAACCAATATCCGGATTATTTGCGCTACGCATCGTGATTTGGCCGCACTGGTGAAACAGGGAACCTTCCGGCAGGATTTGTTTTACCGTATCAACGTGATCCTGTTGGAACTGCCTCCGCTGCGGAAACGCCGAGAGGATATCCCGTTCCTGATCGAGACTTTCATCAGCCGGTTCAATCTTTTGATGAAACGCAAAATATCGGGGGTCAGCAGTTCCGCGTTGAAGGCCTTGTGCCGCTTTGATTGGCCGGGAAACATTCGTGAACTGGAAAATGTGATTGAACGTTCCATGGTTTTCTGCAAGGGAAATATCATTGAATTGGAGAATTTGCCGGACGAACTGACGCAAAATGACTTTTCCTCCCGGCCCAATGTGAATGCGTCCTCCATGGAAGAAACGGTCAAAACCTCTGAGATACAGGCGATTCATGCCGCATTGATGAGAAGCGGCGGCAACCGGCGCAAAGCCGCCGCGCTTCTGGGCATCCACCCCTCCACCTTCTATCGTAAGCTCAAAAGCCTTAAAGTTGAGCTGATTACTCCAGACGGACGTAAAAAACAGTAGTACAGTCGCATTGCAGCGATTGTTGATGGAATACTGTTGCGTTTCCGCGACAATCCATGTGTTTCTACCGATAATAATTTCTTATTGATATTCAATTACTTGTGTTGTTTATACATTATTGGCACGCTTATTGCTAAATATATTTTCAGATATAGAAAGGTGCCGACTGTGAAAATAGCAATAACCGTTATCCCCGCAACGGGAAGAATTTCTCCGATGTTCGATGCATCGGAACGGATTGTTGCGCTGGAATGCTGTCGAAACAATCGTTCGGAAACAGCCGAATATTCTTTTCCGCGCGGCATTGCCGAAAAGATCGCCTTTCTTACGGCGCATCAAATCCAACTTTTGATCTGCGGCGCTATTTCCAACGAAGACACGCAATCCCTGAAAACCCAGGGGATTGCCGTGTGCCCGTTTGTTTCCGGAAGCTGGCGCGAAGTTCTGGATGAATGGCTTTGTGAACGCCGCTTGCGGGAATGCCATCTGATGCCCGGATGCCGCAGACACCACCGGTGGTGTTGCGGACAATAATAACCGATTGATTATGAAAGGGAACTGAAAATGGTAAAGATTGCAATCCCCCTTGCCGAAGGGAAGCTGTGCATGCACTTCGGCCACTGTGAGGAATTCGCGATCATCGATGCGGATGAGAAAAGCGAAACGATTGTTAAGGTGGAATGTATCGTTCCCCCGCCTCATGAACCTGGTCTTCTCCCGAAATGGATCGGGGAGAAAGGCGTGAATCTGGTCATCGCCGGAGGCATGGGCGAACGGGCGCAGAACTTGTTCCATGAGCAGGGAATCCAGGTTCTCACCGGCGCACCCGCTAACTCTCCGGAAGATCTGGTTCGGAACTTCTTCGCTGGAACGCTGCCTCTGGGCGGCAATGCCTGCGATCACTGAACAGGGGATGGGAAAATGATCGACTCTCTTGGGTATCTGTTTTATCCGGCGGTGTTCGGTATGGTCATCTGGCGCAACAACCGTGTCTTGACAATGGATAATGGCTTTCTAAAGGCGGCAGTCCTCAGCATTTTCGAGTGTTTCGTGATGTTCGGAAGCTGGCTGCTTGTTGTCTGGCTTGGGATTCTCCCGGCGCTGGGATGCAATCTCGGGGTGGCTCTTCTTCTGGGAATCGCGGCAATCGCGGCAAAAGAGAATCCAGCATGGCATCGAGCCTGTATTTTCGGCAGTTCCCTGCTGATTGCGTGGGGAGTTTTTTCCGCTCTCATTAGTCCTGCTTTGTCTCTTTGAACTTAACAGTTTTTTGGAAAGATTCCATGGAAAAAGACTTGTTATCCGGAAAAATTGCGGAACCGATGGCATTGTATTCCGGTCCGGAACAACAGTTCGAATATCCGAACGGGGATCAGATCCAAGGTTTTGCCGTGGCATTCATCATCCGGGAATGGACCGGCATTCCCTGCGCGGACGGGGAGGAAGGTTCGGACGCCCGATTCTGGTCGCTTGACCGTTTTCCGGAAAATCTTGTGAAAAGACATCTTGAAGTGTTGAGAGACTTTCAGCGCTACACAGGAAAATTTATTCTTTCCGGTTCCCGTGTTTGAAATAGAAATTGGATAAAACACATTCACGTATAACTTGGCAAATTAAGTTGAAAGCAACTGATTGAAAGCACATAACAGCAGAGTGACAAAAATAAAAATGGCTTTGGGCAGCAAGATATTGTCCGTATTGCTGAGCATAGTGTTTTTCGGCAGTGGCTGTCTGCACTTGTTGATTCATTCCTGCGGAAGATATTCCTGTGAAGAAGAGGAAAGTCAGTCGCTTTTCTCATTGGGAGACAGTCGGGAACTTCCCGCTCCGCAGTTTCAGGTATCCCCGGAGGGTTGCGCTCCGCTTCTGAACATATTTTGTCCTATCTGCGCAGGGATGCTCAATTCCATATGTCCCGGAGAATCAGTCCGGGGCGTTCATCTTTTTCCTGAAGATGTATACTGTGCAGTCCCGGATCATCCCGGGAGTTTTATTGTTTGTCACCTTCCGCATTCCCGCGCACCTCCGTTGTCTTGACTTTTCTTGATGTTTTTCTCAATCACCGGCAAATTTTTTATTATGCCGAAATGTTCTGTATTGAGAACTGCCTTTTTATGGGAATACGATTTATTGAAAACCCAAAGGACTTATACAATGAAACGTCTTTTTACTTTGATAGAACTCCTCATCGTGATTGCCATCATCGCGATTTTGGCGGGAATGCTGCTGCCGGCGTTGAACCATGCCCGCAGCATGGCCAGAAGGACTTATTGTCTCAATAACCTTAAACAATGCGGACTCAGCATGATTTCATACTGTGATACATGGAAGTCGGTTTACCCTCCGGTCCACGGCGGAGTGTATGGCACCCCGGAACGTAGCGGTTCAGCCTGTACTGCATGGTATGTTTATCTTCAGGATCATGGCATGCAGCCGAAATACCTTCGTTGTCCGGCCGATCCGGCGGTTCAAAACAGTTTTGATGACACAGGGTTGTCCACCACGTGGGAAAACAGGCAAAGCTATATTTATAACGGGATGTGTGCATTCAACAGTTATGGAAGCGCCATCCGCAAACCCAGCAATTATATATTGCTCTCGGAACGCGGTGGAGAAAAGACACGTAATGATACAGCTCTTAGCCATCAAGGATATGCCGCTTTCAAGGCAGTTAGCGTGTGGGAAGGTCTGCTGGAAAAGGAACGGCATGACAAACGTTCCAATTATCTGTTTCTTGATGGTCATGCACATGAGCATACCTTCATCGAAACGGTCGGAGACCGGACGGAAGACCAGAACCATCATTTCGTCAAGGACTGGCTTGCCGCTTACCTTCCGTAATGGATGTTGAAAAGAAAAGCCCTGATTCCAAGTTGCAATCCCCCGAAATGACACATCGGGGGATTGTTTTACATTCAAGGCGTTTTTTGAACAGCAGGATCATGGTTCTTCTGTATGTCATCAGTCCCATCTGGCTTTCTTGAAATGCGCGTGATAAATTATCACCATAACGTCTGCGGAGATGGGCTATATTCCTGTTTTCATGTTCTCTGTCCAGGAACACCTTGTTGTCTTTGAATCGCCACCTACCGGCTCCGGAACCCCATGACCATTCTCTGCTCCTCCCAGTCGTCCGGGAAGCCCTTGACGAGACGCGCAAGGAAGACTCCTTCCGGCTCGCAACCGCTGCAGACAGCTTCGACGATGTCCGGGGCAAGATTGGCCAGTCCGAGGATGCGCGTGACGTAGGGTGCGGCCAGGCCCAGCTTCTTCGCCAGGTCGGTCAGGTTGGCCGCCTGCCCCGTGACCAGCATTTCCGTCCACTTCCGGGCGTTGCGGATGGCGCGGATAACGGCGTCCTGTTTGAGCGTCATGCCGTTCCCCGCCGGGACGATGACGTTGCGGTGTCCGCCGATGCTTTTCAATTTGAGCGGCATCGTGAGCTCGATTCCGCCATCGTCCAATACCCGCTGCTCCATTTCCGGCAACTCTGCCTCCGAGGCCTCGTGGTTCTCCGAGAAGTATCCGCCGACAGCCATTTCCTCGGCCAGTTGCTTCAGCCCTTCGACGCGGAGGACCAGCTTGATTTTGTCCGGCGACGCGACGATATCACTGATGACCTCAAGAGTAAAAAAAGGAAATGGCCCCATAACGGGGCCGAAAAAAAGTTGCAGGGAAATGAATTGACTTCACTTTTTCCATATTCCTTTTATCACAGGGGAACTTTCAACAGGATAAAGGAAAGCCGGGAGGCGGACTGGAATGTCCGGAACTCCCGGGATGCGGTAATAGCTGTCAATGGGTGCATCACTTTCCATGACAGCGGTTCCCAGTCCGCGGTTGCGTAGATCGTAACGGAGGGGAGCCTTGGGATTCAGGAACAAGCACGAGTGGCTTTCGGCAGGACAGGAGGATCAGTTCCAGAGCTGAGGCTGCTTTCCGTCCAGCCCGAAACACCGGGTCAGGGTCGCGTAGCTGTGATCTACCCGCTGGGGAGTGTATTTCTTGACCGTCTCCGTGAAAGCATTCAAGAGACTCCAGCGGGTGGGCTCCTCGAACTCGGCATGGCGGGGCTTCTTGAACTCTTGGAAGACGGGCAGAATATCGGAACTATTGATGGCTCCGAACTCCGCCGCCCGCACGATCACCGAACGCGCCTCATTGTCGTTTTTGAGATAGAGCACCTTCAAATCTTCCGACACCGTTTCGAGCGTCAGGAACTCCAGCTCCAACTCATTTATCGCCACATCGATCAGCTGGGAAAGCTCGATTCTTGAAGTGTGCCGACGCTTGATGACCGCTGTTCCTCCGAATGCCATGTTGCTGCAAACCATGACCATGAGTCCAGCAGATAGTCCAACGCTGAAACTTTTGTCATGGGAGTTCCGCAGACCGATACAGCGCGTCCATTCCGAACTCGAGCTTTTGTTGATTTTCATGACTCCGAAAAGTTTTTGTCCTTCCCGAGCCAGCCCGAACTGTTCTTCCGTGATCGTCCAGTTATGAGCGTGGATAACCTCGCTCACCGCCTCAATCACTTCGATATGGGGCACCGGTTTCCAACTGACCGTAGGGATCGGCGTGTCCACCAGAGCCACAGTTTCCCGATCCACGAAACGACCGCCTCCGCTCATCATCAGATTCGACATACTTCACGCTCCTTTTTTGTGAAACTTTTTGCATCGATTTGCATACGCACAATCCGCGCACGAAAAGCTGGTTTCCGCCGGGAGGAATACGCCCTTCTGAACCGCCTCCTGCACCTTGTTTGCAAGGAATTCAAAACGGGCGAAATCCTCTTGATTCCTTCTTGTGTAATGGTTCTCCACACTCGGCGTTTTGGTTTTCGTCACCACATCGAACCGGAAGAGCGGCAGGATTCCATTCATCTGCTTGTAGGCATACGTATAGATGGTTGCCTGCAAATCCTTGTCGGCCTTTTCACTGGGCCATTTCGAGGAGGATGTTTTCCAGTCCACAATACACGTATCCTTGCCGTCCGTTACAACACAATCCAGTTCTCCGACCAGAGGCATATTCAGACCCGGCACCTCTATCGAAAAGCATTGCGCCACGTCCCGGATCGTGTAGTAATCCTGCCACGCCAGAACCGTCTCCCGAAGCATACGAAATCCAGTTTCAAGCAGGGAGTCATACGTCTCCTTGGGCTTGTAGACCAGCTTCTCGGCCGCTTTCACTTCCGCACTGAAAAAGTCCGCAAAGAGATCATTGCCTTCCTTTTCCGAAAGACTCTGGCCTATTTTCGCCATATAGGCTTGGGCAGAGAGCGCGGCATGGAAGGCGCGTCCGAAAGCAAAGCAGGAACCCGTGCGTTCCGGCGGGGCGTGTTCGATATACTGAAAATAGAACTTGAGGCTGCATATATTCAGATATGTGTTCAGGGCCGAGAAAGACCAGTGCGGATTGCTCCGTTCCTTTTCCACGGTTCTTTCCATTTTAGGCCGCCTTTCCGCTGAGTTCGTCGATGGCCTTGGAACACTGCGTCCGGGTCAACTCTTCCAGCGAGTTCACCCGATAGCGAGCCTTGATCTGTTCGGGTGTGACTCCGTTCGTCCGTGCGAGGTCCAGGAGAAATTTGATCTGCTTCGGACTCGCCGGACCGTCTGCGTTTTTCTGCCCGGCTGGGGGATAGCCTTGACTGCCGTTTTTCGGACTATTCTGAGGGGCGTTATCCCTTGAATTCACGTGCGTATTTCCGTGCAATTCCGACTCCACGGAATTCCGCACGAGATCGAATGTTTCATGAATCTTCTCATGAAGCTGATTCGAATTCAGGCCATCAGGCAGTTCCACCTCGATGGAGGCATGATACGACTGCGAAGAGTAATCGCTCTCCGCCGGAATTTTCTTTGAATACGATGCGTTCAGTTTGAGCATTTTTCCTTCTCCAATTTTAAAATGCGAAAGGACAGCTCCCAATACAGGGAACTGCCCTTCCTGTTTTTCCATATTCACTCTGCGAAAGAAACGCTTGCGGAGCAAACGTTTCTTTCGTAAAAATGAGTGCAGAACAATCTGTTCTGCCGAGGGTTTGGGGCGAGAAGCCCCATGCTCTTTCCCCTCAGAACCCGCTGACCATCCGGATGCGTTCGATCGCACGTTTCGCAAGCACGAAATCGCGTTCCTTCTGTTTCTGGGCGAGCTGGACTTCCTTCACCTTGCGGCTCAGGTTGCTGGACTCGTCGAGCGCGGCCTTGAGTTTGAGACGGAAGGATTCGACTGTGGCCGTGAGGTCATCCATCGGCTGGATCGTTTCGGGTTCGGGATTGTTGTTCTGGGCGGCTGTCGGCATCGGAGCCGACACGACTTTGTTTTCGTTCATTTCGACCATTCCGGGTTCCTCCTTGGGATTGGGTTGAATGGGAGTTTCTTTTTGTGGCTGAGTCTTGCGGTAGAGAGGCATGGCGACATACTGCCCGGTCCCGCCAGTGGCAAGCACGGGATAGTAACCGTCGCAAGCTTCGATTTTTGTGTGCTCCAGTGAGAGTAAACGCAGGAGCAAGTGTTTATTCATGGGAAGCGTGAAATCCTCCCAACTGCCGGAGAACGAGGCGGTAATCCAAGTCCGCATATCGCCCGCCTGAATATACATCGTTTCGGGATCGGACATCGACAAGTCCACCTGATTATGGGGCGGATTGTCCGGGACATTCTTCAGGAAAATCTCCAGCTGGTCACCACGTTCGGGCAGAAACGCGACCGTATGCCGGATGTGCTCTTTCGGCGGCAAGACTTGTTTCCAGTTCGGATACAGACCCGGCAATGCTCGGACGGTCCATGTCCATTTCGGATATGCGATCCGGAACATTGTCAAGTCCCGATCCTTCCAGATCGATAGCTTGCCTTCTCCGCTCGGTTTTGCGCTCAATAATGCCAGAGGAAACGGCAGATTCAGTCCTTCCGTATTGAGAACACAGGGAATGTTCAGCAGCTCCTTCCCGTTCGTTACCGTGATTCCGTCCTGCGAGAGGTGAATTCCCTGCAAGGTTCTCCGCACCTCGTTCCGGTTCACGATCGGAGCCGCTTTCGACAGCATTTCCACGAACCCGTCCGGCAAATTCACCGGGTTTAGCGGAGACGGAACTTTTACTTCCGGCCACTCGATTTGAACCGTCGAAAGAGGCACCCCGTTCACCAGCAGAATCCCCGACTCCACTTCGAGGCTGACTTCCTTGCCTTTCCCGCTCCGGACCGCCTTTTGCAGCGCGTCGAAATGGATGATCTGCCGAAACGATCCCTCCACCTCACAATTCAGCGTAAATTCCATCGTCTCTTCCGGACCGCACGTATGGAAACGCAAGGTTCCGTTTTCCAACACGATCAATACGGATTTATATTCCTCCACTGGACTCATCCGGCTGACAATCTTCCCCAGAGCAACCAACGCTCCGGCCAACATGTTCTTGCTTACTTCGATCTTCATTCGAATACCTCCCGATTATGGTTCATTTTTGGATTTTTTCCACTTCCGCCACAGCCGGTACAGCCAAAACGCCGCAAGCAGAATGGCCGCATAGAAGAGATACCGGAGCGGAGCCATTAGCACGGAAAGGGAGTCGCTGAATGCCTGCGGATTCTTTTCGGCAACAGTGACCAGTCCGGTCTGAACCCCGTCCGCCACTTCATGCGCGGCGACAACGGTTCCCACGGCCACGCCACCGGCCATGATGTTCTTTGCGGAAACCGCATTGATTCCCTGGATCAGTTTCGGAATCTCCTCTTCGGCAATCCATTTCCCGGTCTGTTCCGCCGCCTCTTCGGCAGCCGTCCTGACAGTGCTTTCCGTCCCTCCGGTGATAAGCCTGCGGGAAATGGACGGATGCGCCCAGAGACGGCTGCCGAGGAAGAGGATCAACGCAGTCAGAATGACAACGGCAAGGAAGAGCTTCATTTTGCACCGTCCGATTCCCCGAGAAGTCCGGCATTACGTTTCCGCAAGGCATCGTAGACGGTTCGGACCCGTGTCCTTGCACTCTCATAGCTTTTCTGACGGTAATTCTCAATGGCTGAATTCAGTTGGGAGCCCAGCTCCAGAGGCATCCGGATCCGGGCCTGATACAGATCGTATCCCGCCCAGATTCCGCCTCCGGCCGCCAATATGGCCCCCACGGCATCCCCTACGGGAAAAGGTCCGTCCGAGACCGCGCAAACACTTCCGATGGCCGCCGAACTTCCCGCCCGTGCCAGAGAAGCGTTGAGGACCGACTGGACGCATGCAACCGTCGAGGGCAGAAAGACGGCTTCCACAGCAATGCTCCCGATGGAGAATCCGGAGGCAGATGCTGTCTTCAAGGCCGCGCCTTCCACGCCTCCAACATTCTTGGAGAAACACTCCAATGGAATCGGATCGATGGAAAGTTTTCCGGACAGTTCCCGCGCCAATGCTTTATCCTGTTTGGAAAGGGTCCGGAGAAAGGTTTCGGCGGCCGACTCAAAGGCGCTGTTCCCTTTCACACAAGGCTCGATGACCGGCTTCTGCAAGACAGCGTTCAGAAATGCCGCCGTCTCACCGGTCCCGTTCAGTTTGTCCTTGACCAGGACCCGGCAGAGCCGGAAAGTAGCTTCCCAGCTTGTCAGGGAACCGACCACATCGGGAACATTCTTTTTCGCCTTCTGGAAATACGGGTCCCCAGCTTCGGCAAGCGAGCTTTCGAAGACAGACCACTGACGTTTCAACTCTGCATCGTATGCTTTCAGCCGTTTTCCGGATGCAATTGGGAAAATCTGTAGAAAGACAGGGGGCCTCAGTCCCCTCCGAGGCGGAGAGACGGACTTTTCCGCTTCACAGAGAAGCAGATAGGCGGTTGATGCCAGCACAACGACAGTAAAAAGCCCGGTCAGGAACAAAATCCGGCCGGGTTTCCGAGTGAGAAGATGTTTCGGGTTCATTCAGGCTCCTTCATGGTTGTGGAGAGCGTTGTTGTCCTCCATCTTATTTTGCCATGAAAAGTCCAGAAATTAAGCTGTTTTCAGCTCATTTTGACTATTTTGACCATCATGAATCCAAATTTTTCTGCTAATTACTTTGTGTTCCATATCTACGATCAATCATCAGACTGGTTCTCCCATTCCTCCTTTTCCTTTACGGAGTCGGGATTAAACATCTCGTCGGAAATATATTGTGAACTCCCATTCGTATTCAATTCGTCGAGTTTACGCTGGGCCATTGCTTGTTTTTTAGAAGCTTTACGATACCATTTGATTGCTTCATTTTTATCCTTGGGCACACCTTATATGCACAAGAACAACTGCCCTCCAAAAGGAAAGAAGTTTCGAAACCCTTCCCGTTCTCTTTAGGAGCCATGATAACAGCGTCCCGTTCTGTTTCAAAGGGCATTTTTTCGGGATTTTGCGGTTCTCCTTGAATTTTCCACTGCCAGTGGAATTTTTATGTTACTTTAACCCTGGTAGCCAAATGTAACATCCGCAATATTATTACTCATAATAATATTGAATTCCATGTGCAAAAGTTACCTTTGGCCTGCTTTATCCCTTGTAAACCAGGAAAATCTTCGTCTTCCGATTGTTCCTGAAAATCGTTGTCGGCATGTTTGCCGCAGGCGGCGTCCTGCATCTGCTCGTCCAGTTCCTCCATGGCAGCCGGGAGTAGATTGGTGAGATGTATCTTCCGCAGGTTCTCGTCATACAGGATCCCGGGCCATGCTTCATCCGGGCTGGAAATGCTTCCTGGAATGCTGTCGGTATACACCTTCACCTTGCGGACACTGACTCCTCCGCCGGAGAAATCCAGCTCCAGAACCAGTTCCATCCAGTGAGCCCTCGACGTATACAGACTCACAATAAGCCGATGGCATTCTTTCGTTCCTATAACGGGACCGACGAATCCTCTGGCCTGCGCGGCGCCTCCGGTATCCTCGAAACGGCGGACTCCGAGAGGAGCCGGATTACTCATGATGATGGATACGACCGGAACGCAGTCATTGAACACTCCGTGGACAGTCTCGAACTCGTCCTGGAATCTCAAAACTTCCGATACCGCCCTGCAGGAAGGCCATTCGTACAGCCGATACAGGATCTTTCCGAATACCTCAGTGACTCCCGGCGGCATGACGTGCCTCCTGTATGGGATTGTTTCCAGCGCCAGTCTCCGTCTGCTTCAGCCGTTCCAGCACCCTCTCATTGTATTGCGTTTGCTCGCGGACGAACATAAGACGCGCGCTTCATTCCTGGAATCATGCTGAAGACAGTGTAGGACTTCCGGAACACTTTTCCGTCCACATCTGTTGCATAGAGGCCTGCGGCGTTCGGAAATGTTGCTTCCTTGATGCTGGCCGGCAGGACGGGAGGTTCCTCCGCAGGGACGACCGCTTTGGCAGCTTCTTCCTTCTCGGCTTGTTTGATCAGATCCTTGATGTATTGCGGCGCATCCGTCAGGACAGGCCCGTAGTCCCGGAAAATGCCATCCAATGCGGGAATCATCGCAATGACCGAAACGGTTTTGACCGTTGCACTCATTCTTTGGCCTCCTTGCAATGCGCGGCAGACGAGTTGAGGAGATTTTGTAGGAAAACCAGGTCCTCTTTCTCAAGAACAGAAATGATTCTCTGAAGATATGTTAGCGCATCCGGAGCCAATTTCAGCATGGACTGATAACCGGCATTGTCTACAAATCGCTGTTGCGTGGTCCACCAGCACACTTCAAAGCGGATGCGGTTTTTACGGATCAATCTTCCTCTTTTGCGGAACGCAAAAGTCAGGAATCCTTTTTGAGTCGCAGTCAGTTTTAGTGAAACATGAAACGCGTTCATCGAAACACCTCCTTTGGTTGTTGTGCATTCCTATGGAATAGCAGGAGGTGTCAAATGCCCCAATCGGTACAGTGAGGCGACAATATCTTTCCCGGCAGCAATCCCGCTGCGTTTTTTGGCCTTTTTGGGGAAAACAAGAGAGGTTCGTTTCCTGAAAACGGATTTTGGAAAGAGGAGGGGAGACCGTTCCAAAAAAAGATTCACGATCCTTCCATGGCATTCTGGGGGAAAGATGCCAAAGAAGTCCAATGGTTCAAGGGAGGCTATTTGAATGGCTCGGACGCTTCGGACGCTTCCGACATATTCTTTAAAACAAAGACAGCATATTAGAGAAGCGGAACGACAGATTTTTCTGGCTTCATAAGAATTCAGCAGAACGGAGAGTTACTCTTCTGTTTGTAAGCTCTTTGATCCCTCCTGCGGCTTTTGCGAAACATGCAAATGAATTTCAGAGGTCCAAGCCAGAAGACGGCATTTCAATGTCTCGGACGCTTCTATTTTTTTATGTTTTACATATTCAAAAAACTCTAAAAAACAAAAAAATGAGTGTGATTTCAGCCATAAAAATAATGGTAAAAAATAATGGTAAAATAAAAACGAATTGCACGCCAAAGCCATTTCTGCTATTCAAGAATAAAATCAACGTAACCCATTGATTATAAAGGAATAAAGTGGTACCCGAGACAGGATTTGAACCTGCGACCAACGGTTTAGGAAACCGCTGCTCTATCCCCTGAGCTACCCGGGCGAAATAAAAACAAGTTAATATATTCTCTCAAAGAGTGTATTTCAAGCCGCCGGACAGAAACGTCGGAAGTATCAGATATACGGCAGAACAATTTTATCTTTATCCCTGAGAACTAACTTTTTCAGGCTAATACTAATTCGCCTTCAAACATAGACCATCCAGTCAAAAAGCGAGAATGATTTTATCATTTTCGGATTCTTGGAAAGTTGTAACAAAACCTCACACAGCCTGTCTTCCAATTTATCAAGAGACGCCCAAAACCAATTATGAGTGAATGTGGTCCGCAGGTGCTTCCAGAGGTGCTCAACCGGATTAAGTTCGGGACTGTATGGCGGTTGGTATGTGATGAGAATATTGGGATATTTCTGTAATACGGAACTTTTATGCCATGCCGCCTGGTCCATGATCAAAAGAGTGGGTTTTCCAGCGCGTTGCCTGGCAAATTCCTCCAAAAAGATTTGCATACAATCCGTGTTGGAGTATGGCATGATCAGCGAGCACAAATCCCCTGTTTCCGGACAAAGAGCGGCATAAACATAACTGTATTGCCGAATCCGTTGCGAAGGCAATCTGGGACGCATTTTCCACGGAGCCCAGCAGGGAACCGGATTGGACATACGTCCGAATATTCCTTCATCCTGAAAATAGACCTCCAATGGTTCGTCGGGAGTGAGATTCAATTCTTCTCTGGCGGAAGCCAATAGATTCGGGTAGTTTTTTTAAAAGAGGAACGGGATTCCTCATTCCCATCGGGATGATAAGTATGCGGCATGATTTTCCGCCACCGGTTGCGATGCAGCAGGTCGTAAGCATAATCCTTGGGAACCTCATGCCCGACTTTCGCCTCTGCGGCGCATTTTACCGCGTGAGCCGTAACGATGACTCCCCGTCCTGCTTTTTCATGCAATGATTGGAGCAACTCCAATTCCGCCGCTTCCGAAAGGATGAAATGACGACGACCGCCTCGACCGACAAGGGCATAATGATCAGTACCTTTTGTATTATAAAGCCAAGTCCATTGTACCACTGTTTTATAGGATACGGAACAGATACTTGCCACTTCCCGCACGCTGATCGAGGGCGTTTTAAGCCGCAAGTAAATCGCCTGCCAGCGGCGGAATTGATCGATGCTGCAAGATTCCTTCATACGGAAAGAGATTTCATCAAGAGTCAAATACGGTCGAATCATCGGCAACCTCCAGTTTGGGTTGCCGATAATATAGCACCGCTATCAGTAAATATCTATATTTGAAAGCGAAATAGTATAAGACATCAGATACAACAATTGAATCGGACCTCAGAAAGGAAGGTCCAGCCGCTCGCGGGACTGAAACGCGGATGCGGAACGGTATCCGGCGGCTTTCGCCAACTCAAGCGCCTTGTCAAAGTCCGCGGCAACATCCTTCGGCGAATGCGAATCGGAGCCGAAGGTCAGGGACATTCCCGCTTTCCGCGCCAGAGTCAGCAAATCCAGAGACGGATAAAGTTCATGAACGTGCTTACGGAGTCCCGCTGTATTGATCTCGATCGCGATACCGCGGGAAGCAGCCAAGTCAAATGCTTCCCTCATCTTCAACACGAATCCGGAACGGTCCAGCGGCATATAACCGAATTTCTTCGGCAGATCCGGGTGCGCCATGATCTCAAACGGGAAGGAATCGACAAACTCGCAGAGAAGTTCGGCATATCGGGTCCAGACCCAATCCGCGCCGCGTTCCTTCCAGATTTGAATCTGGTCCGGATTGTCGAACGCGAAGTCATCCACATAGTGAATGGAACCGATCCGGTAGTCAAAAGGTTCCGCGTCGATTGCGAAAGCAACCTCATTCATGCGTCCCGGAACATAATCAAGCTCGATTCCATAGAGAACTTTCAGAGGGGTATTCCGGGCTTTCTTCTGAATAGAGCGGACCAAGGTGCGGTAATCAGCGAACTGTTTGGGCTCCATGCGGACTTCGGAATCATATCCGCTGGGCCAGGGAATATGGTCGGAAACGCCGAAAAAGGAAAGCCCCCTGTCGAGGGCAGCGCGCAGATATTCCTCCGCCGTTCCGACGGCATGTTTGCAGAGCGGGGTATGAGAATGGAGATCCGCCCACTTCATGGCCGGTCATCCCTGAATTTTGCGTTTGACAGCGGAAATATTGTGGCGGAGAGACTCATTCTGGGCGGAAAGGGCTTTCACCTGGGCCACGGCATGAAGTACCGTCGCGTGGTTGCGTCCGCCGAAAGCATTGCCGATATCCACGAGGGAATATTCCGTCATTTCACGGGAAAGGAACATGGCGATCATGCGTGGTTCGGCAATATTTTTCGGCCGTTTCGGTCCGGTCAGATCGCTCACGCGGAGAGAGAAATATTCGGCAACGATCTGCTGAATGCGGTCGATCGTGACTTTCCGGTTCTGCGCTTCCTTGTCGAGCATGTCCGCGAGAATCCCCTCCGCCTCGGCCATCGGGATGGAGCGCCCCAGCATGGAAGAATAGGCCACCAGACGCATGAGCGCGCCCTTGAGGGTACGGATGCTGGACGAGATGCGTTCGGCCACGTAATGGATCACATCGGGAGAAAGTTTCACGAGCTGTTCCTTCTGTTCATGCTGAAGAATGGAAAGACGTGTTTCGAACGTTGTAGGGGAAGTGATCTGGGTGGTCACGCCGGATTCGAAACGGGAGACCAGGCGTGCTTCCAGTCCGCGAATCTCGGAAGGGCGCTTATCGGACGTGAGAATGATCTGCTTGCCCGCGTTGTAAAGCGTATTGAAAGTATTGAAGAACTCTTCCTGAATCTGATCCTTGCCACCGAGCTGATGAACGTCGTCTATCAGGAGGAGGTCCACTTCCCGGAAATGGTTCCGGAACTCGAAGTGGGATTTGAATGTGGAGTGGGTGCGGAGAGAGTCCAGATATGCGTTCAGGAAGGCCTCGCAGGTAACGTAGCGGACAATCTTGCCGGGGCAGGTCTTGTGCATCTGGTTTGCAACGGCCTGGATCAGATGGGTTTTTCCCATGCCCGTGCTGCCGTAAATATAGAGGGGATTGAATTTCCCGGGCGCCTGCGCGGCGGTGATGGCGGCAGAATAGGCGTAGCGGTTTTCCTCACCGACGATGAAGTTGTCGAACGTATAGGAGGGAAGGCAATTGGGCGCGGTTTCGGAATCGGTCGAGAAGCCGTGAGCCGATTCCAGAACAAAGGAGGAGGATTCATCACCGGCGGAAACATCTTCTTCCGGGAAGGACACGCTGTGACCTGTTTCAATTTCGAACTTCAGCTGTTTTCCATTGGCGTCGAGAAGGCCGTCGGAAAGGATATCACTGTAGTTCTCCGTCAGCCATTTTGCGTAAATGTCATCCGAGACCCCCAGAACGATTTTGCTGTCATCCGCACGTACAGGCACAATTCCGGCAAACCACTGCATATAAACGTTTTCAGGCACTCTGGCCCGAATCGAACTGCATGTTTTTTCCCATAATCCCGAAGCTGAAACCCGCTCCTGATCCATTCCGACAACCGTCCCTTCCACAAATCCGACCCGACTTATTAACATTAGTATTCGGAAGCATCCCAAAATATACCGGGATGCTTCAAAATGCCAATGAAAAAAGATCAAAAAATCTAATTTTTTTTATTTCCTGATTTGGCGGCGGGAAGTTGAGACAGGGAAGAATTTGAGCTTAAAAATACATGAAAAACATTTTTGGCGACATAATATGCCAAAAAGTCAAGTATCTGAACAAAGTTTTTTCAAACTTTTTAAGAAAAAGCGCCCAAAAACAAAATCCCAGCTCGAACCCGCAGCAAAAAGAAAAATTATCAACAAGTTATTAACATTATGCACCAGTCCCTCGAGGACTATAACTGTTAAATTGTACCGCTTTTGAAAATATGCAAGCACGGAAAATCAATTCTTTTTAAAAAATATTATCTTTTTGTTAGGAAAATCCCCTTGACAGCCTCGCGGTGCATTTTCCGTCCTGTAAAACAAAAAAAACGCCTCAAAAAAATCTTTCATTCAGCCTCAAAAAAACTTTTTTTCACGCTCAAGCTGAGGTTGTCTTTTTCAGCCTCAAAAGGAGGATAAAAGCATCTCCCGCGTCAACTCATTTCAGACAAATTCCACGCACAAATAACCTTTAGCGCAGCACGGGAATATTATGGGTGTTGATGACCTCAACATCGATGCTTTCACGCAAGGGGGCGTCCGGTTCACCGTTCTCGATCATATCGATCATGAGATCGGCTGCGCGGCATCCAAGCCGGAACGGATGCTGATCGACCGTCGCAACGGGAAGAACGGTGCTGATTCCAGCCACATTCCCGAACCCGGTGACAGTGAAATTATCACGCCATGGAATTTTCATGGCTTTCATGGCCCGGACGATGTGCAGCAGATCATTATCGCTCGCTGTGGAAATCACAGTACAGGCCGGATATTTTTTCCGGATCTCCTTGAGTATGTATTTCGCATCGAAATCCGAATGTTCCACCCCGCAGAAAGTTCTTTCTTGAACATCCGGGATTCCAGCCTCACGCATGGCATCTTGAAACCCCCTCAAACGGTCGGACATCAGGCCATGGTGGAAATAGATGACAATGTCGCGATGTCCGCGGGCAATGATTTCCTTCATCATGTCATGCCCGCCCAGATAATTATTGCAGGTGATCATGTGCAGAGGAGGTTCGTCGGCCCGCGGTTCGTAGTCGACATAAATTACGGGAAGCAGGCACGGCCCAAGGTGACCATAAGAATGCGTAATAATCCCCTGTGCGAGGGAACGATAAAGTTTTTTCAAGGCAGAGTTGAGCTCATGAGGCGGAGGAGCAAAATAATAAGTCATATAATTCCGCTGAAGCGCCCGGCACTGGATGCCATGAAAAACTTCCGCATAAAACGCATGAAGGGTAGATCCCAGAAAAACGAGATGCCCTTTCGGATATGGGGGTGATCCGGCGACACGTGTCCCCTGCCCTCTTTTGCCGCGCGTAAGAAAGCCGTCCGCGGCCAGCAGGGAAACCGCTTTGTTGGCCGTTTTCTTGTTGATGGAAAAACGCCGGGCAAGATCATATTCCGAGGGAAAACGCGCCCCCGGTACGAATTGGCCTTCCTCAAGTTCCTTTTTCAATGTGTTGAGAATCTGTTCCAGTTTCTCCATAATCCAGCCTCCTATCAGAAAAAAACAAAATGAATTCAAACAAGACGAAGACAGGCTTGAACCCCGGGTTCCAGTCCATAACCATTACGAGGCACGCCGCTTTTCCGGAGAATTTTTTCTCCCAAGCGTCTGCGCACAGTCATCCTTTCAGAGGAATAATATATCCCGCAAAAGCGGATGGGTCAATATAAATATTATTTTTTTTCAAAAAATCTTGACAAAGCACTTTTTCAGTATATAATAGTGTCAGAAAAAGTATTTAAAAGGTGAAAAATTAAATGGTTTACTTAACTTTAAAAAAAGGATTCTCAAAAATGAAGAAGAGCCGTTTGAATTTCACATTGATAGAACTCCTTGTCGTGATCGCCATCATAGCAATTCTGGCGGCCATGCTCCTGCCGGCACTGAACAATGCCCGGATGACCGCGATTGCCATTCAATGCACCTCCAACCTCAAACAGGCGGGACTGGCACAGAACATGTATGCCAATGATTTTTCCGGCTGGATTTACCCGCCGTATCATGCGACAGAGAAGAAAGCTTATTTCACCATGCTGACGGACGGAAAATATCTGCCTCCCGGAAGAGCCTACACCGGCACTGACAATCGTCATATCAGTCCGATTTTGAGATGTCCCGATCCAAGGCTCACCAACACATATGTGAACGCCTGCTACGGTCTCCGGACCAACGGTCAGATTCCATCTGCTTATCTGAAAATCCTTTCCAAGCAGCCGATCCGCGGTTCCGCTTCCTCTCCCTTCGTCGCCAGCAGCGTCTGCTGGCAGTCTCCCGGTGAAATGATCCTGATGGCGGACAATCTCTGCGTGGGGTATCGCACCGCACCATCCAATCCGAATAGTTTCAACGGCCATTATATTCTCGGGGACAACAATTATGCCCAGGCAGGTGCCGCCATTCCCCATTTCCGGCATAACGGGAAATGCAACATCCTTTACGGGGACGGTCATGTGAAGGGAATCCATCCACAGGAATTGGGGGATTCGGTGATGAACATCGGCAACTGGACATATTTTTCCAAAGAGAATGTCATGCTTGGAAAGTATCTCTGATTCACATTTATATTTTTCATTCATACGCTAAGGAAAGGATCCCAATTAAGAAATGAAACTTTTCACACTCTCTCTGCTTGCACTCGTTTTTGCCGTCTTCCCGCTTCCGGCCCAGGAAAAAACTCCGAGCCCGTTCAGTATCAAAAGTTCGGTCGACGGAAAAACGGTCTTCAAATCGGGTTCGAAGGTCCCCTTCAAACTGGAGTGCGCTTATCCGGACAACTATCAGATTTCCGGCTGGAATGTGTTCGCTTATCTGCGGAACGTCCCGGAAGATTTCTGTAAAAAACTGAATCTTCAGCCGAAAATCAACAAAGATCCCCAATGGTCCAGCGTCCAGTTTCAGCCTTATCAATGGCTGCCCGCCGCGCAAAGGGACTGCAAGGAGCTGCCCTGTTCCTTCTCTACGGAAAACTGGCCCGCGGGGGACTACAGTCTCAGCATCAGCGTTCTCTTCCAGAAGAAAGACAAAAAAGAGAAACTGCCGGACATCTATCGTCAAGGCAGCCTTGTTTTCACGCTCGAAAAATAAGATCATCATTCGGAAGGCATGATTTATGAAAAAAATCCTCTGGAGTATTTTTGCACCGCTTTTCCTGTACGGGCTCCATTCCGCAGCCGCGGAGACCATTCCGTATCTTCCTCAGAAACCCGTTTTGGACGGAAAGCTCGAAGACTCCGTCTGGAGTTCCCTTCCATGGAACAGCGGCTTCACGAAAATCGGCACGAAGGAAAATGCCGACGTCCAGACCCGCTTCAAGACCTATCACGACAATGACAATATCTACTTTGCGGTGGAGTGCGACGAACCCGCCATGGACAAAATCGTCTGCAAAAAATATTCACCCGGTTCCGGGCTGCTCTGGCTCAACGATTCCCTTGAACTCAATCTTGTGCCGGACGGCGCCAAGGTTCTTTCCTTTTACAAGTTCATTGCGGACTCGTCCGGAACTTTTATCGATATGCGCGCCCAGGACGACAATACCAATACGGAAAAATATCTCATTTATCCTGAATGGGAAAGCGGCGCGGAAATCAGAACCTCACGGGAAAAGGACAAATGGACGCTGGAAGCCGCCATTCCCATCGGGTCGATGGACTTCAACACGCAGAGCAATGCCCGCTGGCGCCTCAATGTGGGACGAAACCGTTATGCGGCAAAACCGGCTGAACTGAGTTCGTGGTCGGCGCTTCCCTTCCGGAGCCATGTCATCCCGAAAGCCTTCCGGGAAGTCGAACTGGCCTCGCTGTCCCTGAAAAAATTCCTTCTCGACCTGGAAGAATTCTCCGGTGAATTCAAGCGTGCCTCCGACGGTTCTTTCGAATATGCCGTTACGGCCGCCATCCACAACAACACCGGAGCCTTCGTAATCTTGAACAAAGTTCTCACTCTGAATGACCCCGAAACCGGAAAAAACTTCCAATCGGCCGGAAGGGAAACCCTTTCCTCCAAAAGTTACGGCAAACAATCCGACACCATCAGGAATGTGCAGCCCGGGAACTACCGGTTTACCTATGAACTCAGAAGCAACAACGCCGTCCCGGTCCTTCTCAAAAAATTGACGCGCGACGTGCGCCTTGAATACAAGCCTCTTCATGTCAGGCTCGCGCGTCCGTTCTACCGCAACAACCTGTATGCAACCCAGTCGGACAAAACCATCGAAGCGGAACTCGAACTCAAGGAAAATATCGGCATTCCGCTGACGGTCGAACTGATCGGTGAAAAAGGCTTCAAGGAAACAAAAGTCATATCGAAGTCCACCGGCTCGGATAAAATCATTTTCGACGGGACAAAACTGGCCGACGGCCGTTACACTCTCCGCGTCACCGGGGAAAAGGACGGGAAAAAACTCGTCAGCGAAGTCCAGCTCCGCAAACTTCCTTACCAGAAGGGAGAAGTCTGGTTCGACAAGGACGGCGTCGTGCACGTGGACGGCAAACCGTTTTTCCCCTTCGGCTGGTATGGGACTCATGGACCGAAACACGGTCCGTGGATCAATTCTTTCCTTGCCATCACGAAATATCCTTCCACGGAAAAAGCCGTAACAGATATCCGGAGCCGCCTCAAAAACGGAATGCTCACCATGCTGTTCCCATTCCAGGACATGGACCCGCGCGGCTGGGTACCGTCCGTCATCTTCAAAGACCCCGAGACCCGCAAAAAAGGCCTGACGCAAGACCAGCGTGAAAAGATCGCCGAATTCGTCTCCAAAGTCGGAAAAACCGACGGCATTCTCGGCTGGTACATGGCCGATGAACCGGAATGCCGCGACAATAATCCGCTCTGGTATGAAGAAGCCTATGCTCTGATTTCCGAACTGGATCCCTACCACCCCTGCATCATGCTCAACTGGGGCCCAGACGGCATCCGGAAGTATTACACCGGATGCGATGTGCTCCTGCCCGATTGCTATCCGCAATATTTCGAAGACGGGTCCACAGGGCACGCGCGCTGGTGCTCCTCCGACTGGGCCAAGACTTCGACCGCCCTCCGTCCGGCGTGGCAGATGCCACTCATGACCGGCTGGCCCGCTCTCGCCCGCGACGGCAAGACCCGTGGAGTCCCGGCGGACTATCATGACCAGCGCAGCCAGTTCTTCCAGGCGATCATCCACAACGTCAAGGGATTCAACATGTATGCGTGGTTCGACAGCCAGCGTTTCTCCTCCTTCATCATCGGACCCGATGAGCTCGGAAAAACTCTTACGCTCCTGAAAGAATACATTTTCAAGACCACCACTCCCGGCGGCGTCGAATTCAAAACGACTCCGGACATGCCGAATTTCCAGGCGGGACTGAAGGAACTGGACGGCAGACTCTGTCTCATCGCGGTCAATACTTCCCTGAAGGAGGTGAAGGCGGAATTCACCCTGAAAAAGAAGTTCAGCGGAAAACTCTTCGCCGCCGGGGAAGGCCGCGCGGTTCAAGTGAACAATGGAAGTTTCTCGGACAACTTCGCGCCCAAGGTCACTCATGTTTATCTGTCGGATGAAACACTGGCGAATCAGGTTCCGAATGTTCAGACGACCATCGAAGCCATCCGGAAACACCGGGAAGCACGAAAGAAAAAAGGAAATCTTCTCGGCATCGGCGAAATGCTCGAGATCGAATATGATCTTTACAGCAAAGGCGAAATCCCCCCGAACGTGCCGAAAATCACAGCCTCGTCCGACCAGAAATTCTATATGACCCAGCAAACCGGGTCCCTCTACTATCTGGTGGACGGACTCACCGAGCCCAACCGGCCGGAATACACATGGTCGCCAATCGCAACGGACAAGGCGCCGTGGATTGAATTCACTCTTCCAAAAGCCGCGCCGCTGAAGGAAATCCGGATTTACACGCCGCACGGCAATCTTGTCTCATGCAGAATAATCACCGGAGCCGGAAAAACCTACTCGGTCGAAAACAACACGAGGGATGTGATCACCGTTCCGCTTTCCGGAGAAACCACGGACAACGTCCGAATTGAAATTGTCAAGCACAAAGTCCCGGGAGAGATTCCCGGGGACGTCATAGGCAAACGCCTACTTACAGAAGTGGAACTCTATTGATTTTCCGGCCGTCCCGTCCGGCCAAACGCAAACGGGACGGTGTCATTTTTCCGGGGCGGTTTCCCCGGTTTTCCGGCTGTGCCAGACGTGATAGATCATCGGAACCAGGTATTTGATGATCGCCGCCGTCGGAACGGCAAAGATCATACCGGCAATACCGGCGAAAAGACCGCCCAGCAGGACGACGATGATCGTTTCCAGCGTGGTCAGGCCGATGGCCCCGCCAACCAGGGACGGATACAGGAACAACTGTTCAAGAATTCCGTTGATCGCGACGTAGGTCAGGCAGACGCCCAGCAGCATTCCGGCTGTATTGGGACCGCCGAAGGTGATGCAGACCAGCACGGTCAGCAGAAAACTTCCCACCGGCCCCAGAAACGGCAGAAGGATCGTCATTCCCGCCACCATCGCCAGCAGCGGCGCATACGGCACGGAAAACAGCGAAAACGCGGTTACATACAAAATCGTTTCGATAATGATGATCCACAGGTAGCCGCGCACCCAGCGGCGGAGCATCAGGGCGATCCGGTCGATGATCTCGGTCGCCTCGCGGCGGGAAGCCTCCGAAACCGAAGGCATCCAGTTGGACCCGAAAATGCCGCGGACATACCATGATCCCACACTGTCGCCCTCTCCGGAAGAAGACGCGCTGCTCATGTAATACGCCATTCCGTGGAGAAAATAGAAAAAGAAGAACACACAGAGCAGCACATCGAAAGCGAATACGCCCAGGCCGGTCGCAATGGAAATGATTCCGGAGAGGACCCCCTTCCCCTGTGTGACCATGACCCCGGCAAACTCCTTGTAATTCTTCTGGAGATACTCGCGGACAGCGGGACGGACCTTTGCGATGAAATCGCGGAAAGAAGTGAACGAGTCAACGGAAACCTCGGAAATCGTCTCCGTATGCGGAGTAACGGAAGCATTGTCGCCGGACGGCATGGACGGGGCAACTTTGCCGGAGGTCTTCACCGCGGAAGAGGTCTCGGAATCAATCCATTTCGTAATCGCTTTTTCCGCGCGCAGCACGACTGTGCTGGATCCCGCCCACTGTGTCACCTTGTTCCCGAAACGCATTGCATTCGGGATCAGGAGAACCGCGATGACCGCCAGCACCAGAATGAGCCCCGCAAACACGGTGACCAATGCGGCGATCGTGGAAGCCGTCACCAGACGCGCGCGTTCCGCCTCGGCCTTTTCTTTCTGCGAAGGCTCCTTTGCTCCGGCGATCCGGACACGGAACTTCCGCACGGGTTCATAGAGAAAACCGAGCGCGCGACAGACCGATTTGACCGGGCGATACTGAAAAACACGATTCTCGAAAAATTTCTCCAGCGGAAGAAAAAAATAGGCTAAAATGAGTCCGAATATCAGAGACTTCAGAAAGGTCGCCGCCAGTATGAAAAGCAGAATGACAACCAGCGCAACCGCAATCCCGGCCCATGTCCCCGAAACCAAAGTTTTCCCGGAACCTTTTTCCCGAGAACCCGTTTTACCCGCATCCTCTTCCCTGCCCGGTGTTTTACTCATCTGCATCCCATCCTTTTTCAAAAAATATAGCATGACAGGAATGTTTTGCAATCCACGGCCCTCTTTCCATTTGCAAAAAGATTCCCGGCGATGTATTTTTCCAGATGTCTTGCCATACAGAAAATTTCCGACAAAATTGAGGAACCAACATGGACCAGACTCTTGCACTCGCACGGAACGAAATAAAAAAATACCGTCTCGATACGGACTGGGTTCTCGAACCGGAACTGCCTTCCTTCGAAATCCGCTTCTCCCAGGGGAAGGGACTGATTGCCGCACCAGATCCGCTGGAACTCCTGTACGGCGTTTACGATTTCGCCGAACGTTTCGGCGGTTACTTCTTTTTCGAACCCGGCCGCGACCGTTTCGATCCGGAAAGAAAAACGAAACCGTCCGACGGCATCGCGGTCAGGGCGCGCAAGCCGCTCCTGAAACGCCGCGGCTTCATTCAGGAGTTTCCGTTCAACGACGAGACCCCGGACCTCTTCGACTGGATGGCCAAGAACAAGCTCAACTACCTGCTGGTATGGATGAAATATTACGACCGGCTTCCGGACGAACTCAAGAAAGCCGCCGCCGTGCGCGGAATCGAAATCGAAAGTGGACATCATAACTTCGATTACTGGATTCCAGGCGCAAAATACGGAAAGACGCACCCTGAATTCTTCGCCGAGATCGACGGGAAACGCATCGATCCGTCCGGCGGAAAATCCGCACTGCTCCTCAGCGAACAGCTCTGCACGACAAATCCGGCTCTCCGGACCGAAATCGTGAAAAACATGGTCGAATATTGCGGTTCCCATCCGGAAATCAAAACCATTTCTCTGGTCCCCAACGACGGGTTCGGCTGGTGCGAATGCAAACAATGCTCCGCGTTCTACGACAAGTCCAAAAAAGGCGACCTTTACAGTCTTTCCGAGCACGTATACAAAGCGGACCGCATTTATCACGACATGGTGCGCGACATCGCCGGACAGCTCCGGAAGAAACGCCCGGACCTCACCGTTACCTTCTGCGCCTACGTCAATTACTGCGCCCCTTCGGAAGGCTTCACGCTCGAAAATGGAATGGCCGTCCACATGGCCCCCTACTGGCGCTGCATCAACCACACCATCGACGACCCTGACTGCCAGATCAATTCCCGCTATGCCGACGACCTCCGGAAATGGGCTTCATGCAAACGCGGCGGGGAAGTGAATGTCTACGAATACTTCATGGGCGTGAACCTCTACCTTTCGCTCCCGATGATCCACTTCCGCGAACTGTTTCATGAAATGAAGTGGTATGCGGACAACCGCATCGACGGAATCCTGACCCAGTTCCACATTCCGCACTGGACCGTCTACGGCATGAATTACGTGCTCATGGGCAAGGCCGCCCGAGGCGATGATGCCGACGAATCCATCCGCACCCTTTTCCTTCGTCTGTTCGGAAAGGACGCTGCGGAGGCGGAACAATTCCATCGGCAAGTCAAGGCGCTGGTAATGAGTGCGGGTCACTGTCACATCCCCTACCCTTACTCTCTGCTGAACCGGACGAAAATCGACAATTACGAGAAGCTCGAAAAAAGCGCAAAAAAACTACTGTCGAAAAAGCCGGACGATCCGTTCCGCGCCGAATTGGTGATCTGGACGGAATATCTTTGCCGTTTCAAACGTCTGTTCGACAAATATCATGAAGGCAAACTTCAGGAAAAGGACGTCCGCGGATTTCTCGACTGGATTCATTCACACCGGAATACCCGAATCTTCGTGCACGACAAATTCGATATGTATTTCGAAGCGCTGTTCACCGCGCTCCGGAATAAAACGGAATGGCTTCATTTCAACCTCGACTGGGAAGATGGCTACATCCGGAAACACCGGGAGATTCTCGGCTGAAACGACAAGGTTCTCCGCATGAGGAAAATCATTCACATCGACATGGACGCGTTTTATGCCTCGGTCGAGGCGCGGGACAATCCGTCGCTGCGGGGCAAGCCGCTGATCGTCGGAGGACAGCCCCATTCGCGCGGTGTGGTTGCCACCTGTTCCTACGAGGCGCGAAAGTTCGGAATTCATTCCGGCATGGCGTCAAGCCGCGCATACCAGCTGTGTCCCGAGGCCATTTTCCTGAAGCCCCGGTTCGAAGCGTATTCGGCCGTCTCGCACCAGATCCGCTCCATCTTTCTGGACTATACCGACATGGTCGAACCGCTCTCGCTCGACGAAGCCTATCTGGACGTCACTGTCAACAAACGCGGCATCCCCTACGCCACGCGGACCGCGCGCGAAATAAAAAGGCGCATCCGGAAGGAAACCGGCGGACTGACCGCCTCCGCCGGCGTCTCCTACAATATGTTTCTGGCGAAAATCGCCTCCGATCTCCGCAAACCGAACGGACTGACGGTGGTCCGCCCGGAGGATGCGCACGAAATCCTCATGAAACTGCCCATCGGCAAATTCTACGGAATCGGACCGGTCACGGAGAAAATGCTGGTCGACAGAAAAATTCGAACCGGCGCGGACCTCATCCGTCTGACGCGGGCGGAACTCTGCGCCCTGCTCGGAAAAAGCGGGGAATATTATTACGAAGTCGTGCGCGGAAACGACGACAGGGAAGTCACGCCCGAACGGGAACACAAGTCGCTCGGCACGGAATGCACGTTCGAACACGACATTACGGACTTGACGGAACTGGTTTCCACGCTCGCCGGGCAGTCCGCCGAAGTTTCGGACGAACTCCGGAAAAATGAACTCGCCGGAAAAACCGTCACTCTCAAAGTGAAATTTTTCGACTTCCGCGCCATCACGCGGAGCCGGAGTCTCGATTCACATATCGACGACGCGGAAACCATCAGCGAAACGGCCCGCGATCTTCTGCTGAAGACCGAGGCGGGAAAAATCCCCGTGCGGCTGATCGGCGTGACGGTCTCCAACTTCCACGATCCGGAGCCGGAACAAAACGACGGCAGGGATTTCTTCCAGCCCGAATTCGATTTCGGAGAAGAGCTATAACTCCTGATTAATGGGGACATCCGCCGTTTTCACACGCAAACGACGGCGGAAGGCAACCGGCGAAACCCCGGCTTTTCCCTTGAACCAGTTCGAAAAATAAAATTCGTCACAGAAGCCGCAGAGCATGGCGATTTCCTTCACGCTTTCATCGGTGTTCTCCAGATACTGTCCGGCGGCGCGAAGACGGAGCGTCTGCACATAGGCGTAAGGAGTGGTTCCCCAGTCGTTCCGGAAAATCCGGAGGGTCTGGGCGGGAGATTTTCGGATCAGGGAACAGAGCTGCCGCAGCGTCACTTCGCGATTCCAGCGAGACTCCAGAAAAGAACGGAGCGCTAGGCCCTCCGGAGAACGCCGGTCATCTCCGTGTTCCATGCGGTGTTTCCCAAGCAGAACCAGTATCCGGTGAAGTTGAAGTGCAAATTTCAAAGACGTGTCCGGTGAGTCTCCACGGAGAATTTCCATTCCCTGTTTAAACTCGGAATATAGCGGACATTGCGGAAAATAGAAACAGCCCCGCAGGGAATAGGCGTCGCAAAGGGCGTTCAGGAGGGGGCCGGAGAGGTTGAACCAGATTTTTTCCCACGGGTCGGAGGGAGCCGCCCCATATTCATGCTCGATTTGAGGCTGGATGAAATAGACGTCACCCGCCCGCGGCGCATAATCGTGTCCGCCGATCCGGAGGTAGCCACGTCCGGAAATAACATATTCCAGCACAAAAATGTTGTGAGAGACATCGCGGCGGATGCGGTAGGAGGGGTCCGGATGAGTGATTCCGGCCAGCTGGAGAACATACCCGGGATCCGTGCCGAAAGACGGAAGGGTGACAAACGATTCGTCAAATCGGTGTCCGGCCATTTGCAAAACCTCCTGAAATGATAATAATCCTCATTCTTTTCATTTTATCCCTATTGCATGATATTCTGTAAACGGCTATAATTTATATTACACAGAAACTATTTGCAAGGAGAAAAGAAATGAATATCCCGAGAAGCGAACATCCGAGACCGCAATTCATCCGGAAAGAGTGGCTGAACCTGAACGGAGAATGGACCTTCCGTTTCGATCCGGGCAGAAGCGGAAGCGAAGCCGGATGGCAGAACGCCCAAGGATTCGCACAGAAAATCATCGTGCCGTTCTGTCCTGAAAGCCGGCTTTCAGGGGTCGCGCACACTGATTTCATCGAATGCATGTGGTATCACCGCAAACTCCGGATTCCGGCAGAATGGACCGGAAAGAAAATCCTGCTCCATTTCGGCGGAATCGACTATCGGTGCGAGGTATTTCTCAACGGACAGAACGTCGGGAGCCACACCGGAGGCGTTTCACCGTTCTGCCTTGACCTGAGCGGACACGTCCAGCCCGGAAACGAATACGATCTGACCGTGAAAGTCATCGACGAATTGCGGAATCATCTTCAGGCATTCGGAAAACAGTCGCCATGGCTGAAGTCAAAAGGATGCAGCTATACGAGGACCACCGGCATCTGGCAGACCGTCTGGCTGGAGGCCGTTTCCCCCCTCGGTCTGAAACAGTGCCGCGTCACGCCCGATTTCGACAACGGAGCGTTCACATTCACTCCGCGCTATTTCAGCATGGAACGCGGAAACTCGCTTCACGTCCGGATTCTCGACGGGGACAAAGCCGCGGCGGAATTTGTCACCGCCACGGCGGACGGGATTCCGTTCACGGTCAAACTGCCCTGTCCGAAAGCATGGGCGCCAGGAACCCCGTTCCTGTATGAAATCGAATACGAAGTAAAGAATGCGGACGGCCAAACGCTGGACGCGGTTCAATCCTACGCGGGACTCCGCAAGTTTCACATCGAGGGAGACCGTCTTTTCCTCAACAACGAGCCGATTTTCCTGCGGCTTGTGCTGGATCAGGGCTTCTATCCGGAGGGAATCTGGACCGCGCCTTCGGACGAGGCTCTCAAGAATGACATTATCCTTTCCATGAAGGCCGGATTCAACGGAGCGCGCCTTCACCAGAAAATTTTCGAGGAGCGCTTCCACTACTGGGCGGACAAGCTCGGCTATCTCACATGGGCCGAATTTCCCGACTGGGGCATGGGGTTCTGGCAGCATTTCACGACGGAACCGGGCAACTATTTTCAATCCTTCCGGGACTACTATGCGCAATGGGCCGCCATTGTGGAGCGCGACGTGAACCATCCCTCGATCGTCACATGGACTCCGTTCAATGAGACAAACGGCACCAAAGACCCGGCGGAACACGCCCGTTTTCTGTCGGACATCTACAACCTTACGAAAAGCCTCGACCCGTCCCGTCCGGTCAACGACAGCAGCGGCTACGTTCATGTGAAGACCGATCTCTGGACGGTCCACAATTATACACAGGCGCCGGAAGAACTGCTGAAACAGCTGAACGCCGAACCCGTGTTCATGAATCATCCGGACAAGGAAAAGGACGCCTATGCGCACCAGCCGTATCTGGTCGATGAATACGGAGGCGTCAAATACATCCCGGAAGGCAGGAGCGCGTATGCCGACAACTCATGGGGTTATGGAAACGCGCCTGCGGGGATGAAGGAAGCGCTCGAACGGATACGCGACATCACCGAAGTGCTCGTGAACCATCCGGGGATCAGCGGCTACTGCTATACCCAGCTCACGGACGTCGAACAGGAGCAGAACGGAGTCTACTGCTACGACCGGACACCTAAATTCGACGAAAAGGTCATCCGCGGCATCTTTTCCGAAAAGCCGGACTGGAGCAAATACTGAACACGGGCCCGGCGAACTTCAGAATTCTTTGGTCTGCTTGTAATCCGCATGATAGACCTTGGTGGCCTCGAGAGAAACCACCCCGGCGTTATAGAGATTCGTGAGGGATTTCTCCAGCGTGATCATACCGTCCTTGAAACTGGTCTCGATGACGGATTGCAGCTGGAAAGTCTTTCCGTCGCGGATCAGGGACTGGACCGGAGGAGTCCCGATCATGACCTCGAACGCGGCGGCGCGGCCGGAATTGTCGATTTTCGGGATGAGGCGCTGGGAAACGACTCCCAGAAGGACGCTGGCCAGCTGAAGACGGATCTGGTTCTGCTGATAGCTCGGGAAGGAGTCCACGATACGGTCGATGGTCTGGGGGGCGCTGTTGGTATGGATCGTGGCGAAAACGAGGTGTCCGGTTTCCGCGGCGGTCAGGGCGGCCGCGATGGTCTCGACGTCGCGCATTTCCCCGACCATGATGACATCGGGGTCTTCGCGGAGGGCGTATTTCAGGGCGGAGGCGAAACTCAGCGTGTCGGAATGGAGTTCACGCTGTTCCACGATGGAACAATGGTTGTCATGGACATACTCGATCGGGTCCTCGACCGTGATGATCTTGGCGTTGCGGGAATTGTTGATGATGTTCAGCAGACAGGCCAGCGTGGTGGACTTGCCGCTTCCCGTCGGACCCGTAATGAGGATCAGTCCCTGATGTTTCTCCAGCAGGGCAAGGAGAGAAACCGGAAGAGTCAGGTCTTCAGGCGTCGGGATGACGGAATTGACCACGCGGGCAACCACGCCCAGAGTGCCGCGCTGGAAAAAGGCGTTGATCCGGAAGCGGGTGAACTTGGAAGCGCCCGATTCGAGCGAGACGGCAAGGGCAAAGTCCAGCTCCCTCTTTTCCTCCAGTTCGATCCGCTGACGCGGGGAAATCACGCTGTAAAGCAGACGCTGGATATCCACGCTGCCGAGGGTGGGGAGATCCACCGGACGCAGAATGCCGTTGATCCGCAGAATGGGCGGTGAAATATTGGTGAGATGGAGGTCGCTGGCGCCGGAGGAGACCGCAATCCGCAGGAGAGTGCGCATGTCGACAAAGGTACCGTCATCGCCATCGAATCCGTTTCCATACTGATTGCGGAACGCGTCCACGCCGCTCTCCATGCCTTTCACCAGCAGATTGAATTCATCCGGATTATCCACGGTCTGGAGGGCGTCCTCTAGGGAGATGACCCCTTGCTTGTAAAGCTGGAAGATGGCGCGGTTGAACGTGATCATACCGCTTTCCGAGCCCCTCTTGATGGCGTCCTCCAACGCTTCGTAGTCGCGGTCTCCGATGGATTTTTTCACCGTCGGAGTCCCGAGAAGGATTTCGAATGCCGGGATCATTCTGTTCTCGTCCTTCAGGGGGACCAGACGCTGTGCGAGGGTGGCGACCAGCGCCATTCCGAGGTCGATGGCGACCTGTTCGCGCAGGTGTTCGGGAAACATGTTGATGATGCGTTCCACCGACTGGATCGTATCGGCGGTATGAACCGTGCTGATGACCAGATGTCCGGTAAGGGCGGCATTGATGGCGACCTGCATGGTTTCAGTGTCGCGCATTTCCCCGATCACGATCACGTCCGGATTCTCGCGGAGGGCGCTGCGGAGAGCGTCGACAAAGGACATTGCATTGGAGTTGATCTCACGCTGGGAAACCAGGCATTTCTCATTGTCATGGAGGTATTCGATCGGGTCTTCGATGGTCAGGATATGCTTTTCGTAAAGATGGTTGATCCGGTTGATCATCGCGCCGAGCGTGGTGGATTTGCCGCTTCCGGTGGAACCGGCCACCAGAATCAGTCCGCGCGGGGAATCGCAAAGGGTCTTCAGAACCGGCGGAAGGTTCAGTTTTTCCATGTCCAGATCGTTGCCGGACAGAATCGGACGGACCGCAAGGGCTGGACCGCTGATGGTCGTGTAGAAGTTGATACGGAACCGTTCCTTGTGGGAAAAGGAGAAGGAAACGTCATAGGTGCCGTTCTTCTGGTAGGCGCTTTCCCCTTTGTCTCCCGCCGCCTGACGCCGGAATTCATCGATGGCGACAGCGGAAATGGAAGGGAAGTCTTCCTCCAGAATCACCTTGCCTTTGATCCGGAAAGCCGGTGGTTTGGCCGCGCCGATGAACAAATCGGAAACGCCCGGCGTCAACGCTTTCTTCAAAAGGGTATGAATCTGTTCATACATGTCATCCTCCGCCCTTCCCCTGCAACAGGTTTTCAATGGTATTCAGACGCTCCTGAACCGCCTTTTTTTCGGGAGGCGTCAGGTGGCTTCGTTTTCTTCGTTCCCGCTTCAGGAAAGCAACCAGCCTGCCCAGTTTTCCTGGGTCGCCGGAGGCCATGATGCAATCCGCGTAGCGCATCATGATGAAGACATGGAGGTCATCCCGGCGGGGAGGACTCTGAAGCAGATAACATTCCGCGATGGCGGCAAGGGCGTCCGGCGACGGGTATTTGTCCGCATAGAGGTCCACCAGCGCGGAAACGACCTCCGGATCGGCGGGATACTGGGCCTGAAGTTCCAGCAGTTTCATTTCCGCCTCTTCGTAACGGCCGTTGGTAATCAGACCGTGGATCGGGGAAAGGATCAGAGGGGCTTCCTTCAGGTATTTCCGGGGAAAGAGGAGTCCGAAAGCCATATTTTCGACGATTCCGGGGAGATAGACGCGGATGAACACCATTCCGGTGACCGCACCGCAGCCGGCTGTCATGAAGACTAGGATGATCGCCGATGCCCGATCCTGGGCCAATGCGGCTTTACATGACATAATCACCGAGACGACTACACAGGAGGCAAACAGAAGATGTCCGCCCCAGCGTCCAAGCTTCTCATAGATCCGATACCAGAACAGACTCCAGTTTTTCACGCGCCCTCCCTGCCGGTTCACCGTCGGGCATAACATAATGCGGCATGATTCATTTTTCAAATCCGCTCAAGGGGAGTTCTCCGGGAAAAGATTATCCATGAAAAAGAGGGCATGAAAGCAGTGCCGCAGCCCGCTGATTGCGGAAGATGATTTTTTCAACTTTGTAAGAAAAAAGATTTGCTTAATTTGAATTGACGGTATAACTTATGTCGCGAACTTTTGGAGCTGTGCAAAAAAATGTTGATTGAAATCGTGAAAAGCAAGATTCACAGAGCCCGTCTGACCCATTGCGACCTGGATTATGAAGGCAGTCTGGAAATCGATATCGAGTATCTGGAAAAGTGCGGAATGCTTCCCTATGAGAAGATTCTGGTAGTGAACGCCACCAACGGAGAGCGGCTGGAAACCTATGCCATTCCCGGGGATCGCGGATCGGGCGTTTTCCGCCTGAACGGCGCGGCGGCCCACAGGGGAAGTCCGGGCAACATCGTGACCATCATGTCCTTTGCCCTGATGACGCCCGAGGAAGCTAAGGAACATTTGCCGGATATCGTTGTCTTGAATGATCGGAATGAAGTCGTCGCCCGTCGGAAGGGACGTAAGAATCTTCCCTTGTAACGCGGAGGCTTTCCATGAAAGCGGTGAGCGGATCATACGGAAAAAAAGGACAGGTGCTTACGGAATATGCTTTCATGCTGGTGATTTTCACCTTGTTCACGGTTATGTTTTTTGTTCTGATGGCCGCCTTTTCCCAGTATGGGGCAAGGCTGATCGGGTTAGTGTCCTGGGAACCGAGTCCCCCGAGCCGTTCCCAGATGGAAAGTATTATGAGAGGCACACTGTAAATTCAACCGAAAAGGAGTTGAACATGAAAATCAGAAGAACAAAAAGAACCGGCCAGGCGATCGTGGAGTATATCATCATCATCGTGATCGTCGCGGTAGCCGCGCTCACGGTCATGGGACTCTTCAGCGACCGCATCCGCACCATCATCGCCGGCGTCGCCTCCACTTTCGGCGACAACAACGCGGCCTCCGCGGTCGACACCAAGTCCACCGATGTACTCAAAAACATGGATAAGGACGGCATCGACCTGAACTGATTTCCTTATTGTTTCCAAGGACAAGTCCCGGGAAAAGCCAGTCTTCCAGGAGGTGCACAATGCCCGTCATACCCCGCAGGGTCCGGCGTCATGAACGCGGCGCGGCAATGGTCGAGGCGCTGCTGTCCATGTTTGTCATTTTCCTGGTCCTTTTCGGGATGCTTCAGGTATTCTATTTTTTCACCGGACAGCTTTTCACGGACTATGCTTCCATCCGCGGGGCACGATCCCGCGCGGTGGGCTTCAGGGATTACCTGACTGACCGGGAGCTCCGCGTCAACGCCATCGGCGCATCCGGCCTTCTCGTGGAGCCGCAACTGAACTCATCCGGTGTTTCCGACTCATTTTCGGACAGATATCCAACCAGCCAGGTTTCCACCGAGATGCTCCTGATCAGCCGGTATATGGTCGGCGCCAGGTGGATTGAATACGAATACTGGTTCGGCCGGAGCGCCGATCAGAACCGACAGGTGAACACCACTCTGAACTGCGGGATTTCCAGCAGCATGAACATGGTCAATGTTACTGGCACTTTCAACAACTATGCCTTTCCGGACACCTCCACGAAACGCCTCTTCTTCGGGGATGGAATCAATCTGACCGGCACTGCTTCCCTGAGCGATCAGGCCCAGGTTTATCTGGAAGACTAATCATGAAAACACCCTTCCGAAGAAAGCGCCATGAACGGGGACAGGTTCTTCTTCTTGCCGTGGTCGCCATCGTGATTCTGACCGCCGCGATCCTGGTCTTCTTCGACGTTCAGCGGATCATGCGCGGCAAGATCAAGGTCATGAGCGGAATCGACGCCGCCGCGCTGACCGGCGCCTCCTGGCAGAAAAATTCACTCAACCTCATCGGAGAACTGAATCTGGTCAAAGCCTGCGACGTTCTTGTCAGCGACTCCATTTACGGAATCGGCCGCACCAATGACAATTTCATGCAGATCACGCCGTCCAGCGACCCCGCCGTTCTGGCCGCCTCCATCGCCGCCGCCCGGCGGGAACTGGCCCAGCTGAAAACCGCCGCCGACATGCTCACTGAAATGCAGGTGCGGATCGCGTTTGTCGGTCCCCTGATCGGCTTCGGCGCGGCGCAGCAGGCCGCCAAGAACAACGGAATTCCGCACAACGAGGACTGCAACCGCTTCATGATCGATCTCTATAACAACATCAACGACATGGACATCTACGGGAACGAAGACCTTGCGCCGCAGAATTATTACGGCTACGAATGGCGTCTTCCTTATGCCGCCATGATCCAGGAAATCGTCGGAAGCCTCGATCCGAATTCCGCCACCGGCGTCGCGGTCGGCACCAGCGTCGAATACATCGGAATGCCCCGTCTGTATACCGATCCGCCCACCCGTCCGAATTTCGTGGCTTACCTTCAGATGGAAACGGTTCTGGACGCCATCGCCGCCAACGACTGGTGCCTCCTTCAGGCGCTTCTCGATGCGGATTATTCCGGAAAATGGTGGGGCAACATCAAGATTAATCCCAACAAGAAGTTCCTCGGCGGTTCGGAAATTCTTCCCCTTCATACGACCTACACCACCGACCAGCAGGTCTACGATTTCGCCGATCAGGCCGGGTATCTCGACGACGCAATCCAGCGCAAGGAGGGACGCGCCGACCAGATCGTCAAACTGGGCACCCTTTACAATTCCCAGGACCCCGTCACCGCCGGCGGCTCCGTCAACGGGTCCGACACCGACATGAAGTTCAATCCCCTCCCCAGCATCACCTGGGCGGTCTTCGACGACAACTGGTCATCTTACGATAACTCCAACATCAGCAAGGACGATTGGAGCCAATATCTGCGCAGTTCCTTCCGCGAAGGCGCCGATTACTATTCCGGCGCATTGTCCTACTTTTCCGTGCGCGTCCCCAATAAAACCCTTTCCAGCCGCTACAACCTTTTCAGCGGTTTCAAGGGAATCGGCGGAAGCTCCAGCATAGGAAGAACCATCAACACCTTCGCCAACAGCGCCGACTCCAGCAAACTGATTTGGCTGGCGAACAGGAATATCCGTTTCAACGCCACGGCAAAAGCCTACGGTTCCCTGAAAGCCACGGACGGCAAGGTGCATTTCCCGTTTGCGGCCAGAGTCGTCCTGCCGGTCTTCGACAAGGTCGCCCTGATCCCGGTCGCACTGGAAAGGTCCTACGGCCTCTCCATGGAAGATCGAGCGTGGATCATCTATCTGACAAAATATCTTCCGGCACTGGGAACGGTCGACAATATCGACGATGTCAAAAACGCGATGGACCCGGAACACTACAAACTGATCGAGGATGCCGGCTATATCTCTCTGATCAAGAGACTTACGGATTCCGTCTGGAGGGCGCAGGGTATCGCCTGGCTCAATGCCGAGGCCACCGGCCGCGATCTGTATGACAGCATGGGCAACTATATCGGACATGAAACACTGTCGCTGAACCGGGATCATTGTCTGGACTGGTCCTCCGGCGGAAGCGGCGGCTATCGAACAGGTCCGGGTGAACTCCACTGATCCGCCCCCATCCCGTCAAAAGGTTTTTTTCAAAAAAAGACATTGCGAAACTTGAAAAAGCCCGGTGTCACGTTATATTATGGATTCGCTTTTTGTAGAATAAAAATACTGAGAACAATCAGATAGCCGGGGTCCATACTGCCGGGGAAAGGTTTCCTTACACATGAAAAGAACGTATCAGCCTTCGAGAATCAAGAGAGCCCGCAAGTGTGGTTTCAGAGCCAGAATGGCCACGAGCGGGGGTCGCAGAGTTCTGAAAAGCCGCAGACAGAAAGGTCGGAAAAGACTGGCTCTTCTCTGAGGTCGGCATCAAAGGGATTCCGGAAAACGGTCCGGGGAAATCCGGGCTGAGACAGTCTCAGGCAAGGCGGAAGGATTTCATTGAAGCAGACGCGGAAAAATACCGACCGCTTGAAGCTGAAATCGGAGTTTTCAGCCGTCCGGGAGAATGCCAGTAAGGAAGTCTCCCGGTTTGCAGTCATGCTTTACACCCTTCCGGATTCCGAGCAAGTGCCGCAGAATGTCCGTTGCGGAGTTGTCTGTTCCAGAAAATTCGATAAACGGGCGGTCAAGAGAAACCGTGCCAGACGGCTGCTGCTGGAGGCTTTCCGCCTGACAAAACATAAGTTGGCGCCATGTCAGATCATCTTCATTCCGAGAAGGGACATTCTACAGGCGAAAATGCAGCATGTGGCGGCCCGGATGGAGGGAATGTTTCAGAAGGCGGGACTGCTGGAAATTTCCCGGAAATAAAATTCACATTTTCCCTTTCCGGTTTTTTTCTTCTTCTGATCTGGGGATACAAAAAAATCGTTTCGCCATGGCTTCCCCGCGCCTGCCGCTTCACACCGACTTGTTCGGCATATGCGGCGGAAGCGATCATGACCCACGGGGCCTTCAAGGGTACGGCGCTGGCTGCCTGGCGGCTTCTCCGCTGTCAGCCCTTCTGCCGTGGCGGGTGGGATCCGGTTCCTCCCCGGAAAACCGCACAGAAAACAGAAAGATGATTACACTGAGATGAAGTTAGATAAAGAAAGTTGGATCGTAATCGGCCTTGCACTTCTTCTCCTCGTCGCATGGGGAGTCTTCTACCCCTCCTATCAGGCGAAGGAAACCGCAATATACAAAGAACAGCAGGCCGCCGCGCAGGCCTTGGCCGCCAAGGCTGAAGCCGCCCGGAAGGTGGCCGAACAGAAATCCCGTAAAGACGCGGAAAAACCGCGTACCGAAACCGCGGAAGTCAAATCCCCGGCTCCCGCCGCGGGAAAAACCGCTCCGGCATCATCGATACTTCCCCAATTCCCTCCTGTTCTTCTGGCCAACGATCTGGTTGTCTTCTCGATCGATCCAAATACGGGAACCATGGATAAGGTCGAACTGAAAAAATTCACCGACTCCTCCAGAAAAAACGTGATTGTCTTCGACACGGCTCCGGCTCCCCGCAGGACCTTTGACCTTCAGGGACTGGAAGATTGGCGGACGGTCTCGGCATCCGCGCCCAAAAGACTCCCGGAAGCCATCAGTTTCTCCAGAACGCTGGAGCACAAAGGTGAAAAGATCATCCTGACACGGGTGTTCACTCTTCCGAAGAATTCCTACAGTCTTCAATGCAATATCCTGATCGAGAACCCCGGCAAGGAACTCGTGGTTCTGCCGATCCTGAAAATATGGGCCGCCGGACTGCCCCCCATGAAAGAGTTCGCCGGAGACGACCTTTACAGCGACATGCACCGGATCGAATACTGCGGCACCGCCTCCAAAACCATGATTTCGCTGGACCCTGCCATGAAGGAGGAAAAATTCAAGGTGGCCGGAACCGATCTGCCAGTCGACTGGATCGGCACCACCAACAAGTATTTCGCCTCGATTCTCTTCGTCAAGCCTGTTTTCGACAGCGGGGTGGATGTCCTCCGTTCACCGTATCAGGTCCCGACCGCAAAGGAAAACACCTTCTATTATGTCCCGTCTATTGCGGGCGTCTATAAAAATATGTCCATCAAGCCCGGCGCCACCCAGGAAATCGGCATCCGGTGCTTCACGGGCCCCAAGACGCTGGACGAAGTGAAAAAACTGCCCGAAACGGCGATTCCGATCCTGCATATTTCCTCGCTCTCCCTGATGGAATATCTGGCGCGTCCCGTTCTCTGGCTTCTGAATTATCTCAAATCGATCTGCGGCAGCTACGGCATGGCGATCATCCTCCTGACGCTTATCGTCCGAATCGTTTTCTTCCCTCTCACGGAACGCGGCAACAAGTCGATGCGCAAAATGCAGAAGGTCGGCCCGAAGGCCAAGGAAATCCGTGAGAAGTACAAAGACAATCCCAAGCTCATGAACCAGAAGACGATGGAACTGTATAAGGAGGAAGGCGTCAATCCGGTGGGCGGATGTCTCCCGATCCTCCTCCAGCTGCCGGTGTTCTTCGCCCTGTATGCGGCGCTGGACTCCGCGGTCGAGCTGCGGCATGTATCCTTCCTCTGGGCTACCGACCTCACCAAGCCGGACCTTGTCGGCCCCGCCTTCTTCTTCGGATACGGAATACATCCGCTTGTCATCATCATGACCGTTCTGATGGTGGTGCAGCAGATGATGACCCCCTCCACCATGGACCCCGCCCAGCAGAAAATGATGATGGCCATGCCCGTTGTCATGCTCTTCGTCCTCTATAACTTGCCGTCCGGCCTAACGCTCTACTGGACCGTCAGCCAGATCTTCAGCATTCTTCAGATGAAATACAGTCTTTATATCGCCAAAAGGGAAGAAGAAAAACAGAACTCTCCCGTCAATTCAAAACCCGCCTAACAATTGCAAGAGGTAAAAATGGAGAACGAAACCCTTACCGAAAGTGCGCAGGCAGAAATTCAGGAGTCCGGAGCCGCCGGACAGATCGAGAAATCGGACATCCGCACTCAGGAACCCATCGTCGTAACCGATGAAATGCTTGAAAAAACCAGAACCACCCTGGCCACCATGCTGGATTATCTTGGCCTCGAGGGTACGGTCAAAGCGGAAGCCAGAACTTCCAAAATCAACCTGCTCGTCGCCAGTGACGACGCCGGACGCATCATCGGACGCAAAGGCCAGTCTCTGGAAAGCCTTCAGGTGCTCCTCAACCGCATGATGCAGAAGGGCGACATCCCCTTCCCGAAAATTTACATCGACATCGACGGATACTCTTCTTCCTCCAAGCGCGGAGAGAAGCGTGACGGCGACCGTCGGGAGGATCGTCGGGAGGATCGCCGGGAAGATCGCCACGATGACCGTCGCGAAAGAGGCCCGCGCGGCGACCGCCGCTCCCCGAGAGCCCCCCGCAGGGAACAGGGTGACTCACAGCCTGCCCGTCAGGAAGAGAGCGGCGACGAGGAATTCTCCGAGAAGGACATCCAGCTCCGTCAACAGGCTCTGGACTCCTCCAAGGAAGTCCGCCGCTGGGGCGAACCGGTCACCCTTCCCCCGATGAATGCCCATGACCGTCGCATCATCCATATTACCCTCGAAGGGGAAACGGATATCCAGACCGAAAGTCTCGGCGACGGCAATTTCAAGAGTGTCAAGATCACTCTCAAGAAGTAATCGATTCGTCAGAAAAAACTGGCCGGACATGAAAATGCCCGGCCGTTTTTTTTACTTGAGGATCAGTTTCAGGTCGGCATACCGGACCGCATCCTCCGCGCCGAGATAATCCGCGGTGATGTGGAGGGCGATGGAAGCCGTTTCAGGGGAAATTTTGAAAGTCCGCCGGTATTCTTTCCAGTCATGTCTGTCGTATTTTGTCAGCGCAATGGTTTCATAGCGCAGGCTTTTTCCGGCCTTGTCAACCTCCCGAACCGCAAAACTGACTTTCCCGGAAAGTCTATCGACCTTTGCCTCAAGACTCAGGACGGCTTCTTTTCCGGCAAGTTCTTCCGGCTTCAGGGGAATTGACTGAATCATCCGCTGGAATTCCTTCGGGGGAGCATTTCCCCTGATTTCCACGAAGTTCCGTTTTCCATCCTTGCCCGGGAGAAAATTTTTCGGGGCATTGCAATGCCATTCGTTCCTTGCAGCGGCGAGAAAATCAGGATTCCGGATCAGGTTCTTCTCCCCGGCTCCGAGAAGGACGGCCGATACGGACATTGCAAAGATTACAGCTCTTTTCATGAACAGGGTCCTTTCCCTTTTGTCTTACTTCCTGACCAGTGCGACCGGTTTCCATATTCCGCCCTGCCCGCCAGTATCCTGAACCCGGATTACCAGAACCTGTTCCGGTTTCGACCAATCGATCTGCTCGTCGATCCGGATGGTGAAAGCCTGTTTCCAGTCATCGGCGTTTTTGTAAAGGCGTTCCCCGGCTTTTCTGCCGTTGACCCACACCCACGCGGACTCATCCACGCCTCCGAAGTAGAGGTATATTTTGCCGCCTTTCCATTTCGGATCCACCTTGAAGACAAGGCCGTACCATCCGATCCCGTCATAGTTCTCAAGCTGTTTCTTCAGCGCGGGGTGCATTTCCTGCAATGTCTGTCTCTCCCATGGACGGTCCACGCTGACCGGGTCCCATACCGATTGGATGAACCCCTTTTCGGAAAGCTCCCATTTTTCCCCGACTCCGACATCTTTCGGATCGACCTGAAAGCGCCAGCGGACGGGAAGCGGCTGGAAGGCTTCGAACTCGGCATACGCGGCCGCGGCGTTGGCTCCGGTGACATCCCCGAATTCCTGTTCGATGCCGAACAGCCGGGACCATTCGAAGTTCAGCTTGTCCTTATTCTCGAGACGGAACTGATACAGTTTGCTTCCGGAGGCATATTTTTCGCTGCCTTTCGCAGTGGCGGCCAGAAAAGAAAGCCGGGCATGGCGGTTCGCCAGACGCAGACCGTCAAGCCGTTCCCGTTCCTGTGGAGAAAGATTGCATTCCGAGGCTTTTTCCAGAATCCGGTCGGTCGCGTCGAAATCGGAAATCCTGTAATACTGATCGAGATACCACATCAGTCCCCGGCGGAAATTGCCGTATTTGCCAAGCTCCCCGATCTTTTTCCGGTTCGGCACCAGACGTTTTTCCCACACATTTTCACGCCAGTAGCGATAGTAGTTCCGGACCAGGTCTTTCGCCGCGCCGAAGCTCGAACAGTATTCGTCTTCCCAATAGTCGAACGGTTTGGAAGGATCGACATGAGCACGCGCCAAGATGTAATCCGCTATCCCCGTCGCCGGCCAGAAACCATGGATGCAGTCGTAGTCCGTCCCGATGATTCCGTATTTGATTCCCAGTTGAAATGCGTCGAACATGCTTTTTTCAAATCCCATGGGAAGTCCCGTATTGACATGCTGGTCGTTCGGACGCAGAAACATTTTTTCCGCTCCGGCGTCATGCCAGCCGCGATACATCTTCTCCGCCGCATCCAGTTCCAGCATCCCGGGAACAAACCCCAGGATCGTATTCGGCATTACCCGCTCGCGGCGCGGCGGAAAACGGTAATAGCCGTAGGCATACATCACGGCAACGACGTCAGGCCGCTGGTTCTGTGCCAATGCAAGAATTCTGTTCGTGAAATTCAGATAACGGTCGGTCAGATGATCTTCCAGTTTTTCGCCGGGAAGCCGGACGTCGAGCTTCAGGCATTCCGGACAATTGCAGAAAAAGCCGCCGTCATTCTCGCAGGTGTTGATGCAGGGGCCTTTTGTCTTCGCCCACTCCGAAACCACCTGTTTCGCAACTTCAGGATTGCTGACGCAGAGTTTCGCCCCGTAAACCTTGTCTCCGCGCAAAACGCGGGAGCCGTCCTCGTGCATCGCAAACCAGTCGGGATGTTCCTTGCTGTAACGGTCGTACCAGTCCACAAACGCATGTCCGTAGCTGAGGGTGAGCGAACCGCCCATGCGCTGGCGCTTCAGCCACAGAATCAGGTCTTGATACTGCCGCTCGAATTCCGCCTGCGTCAACCTGAATTTCGAGGGGACTTTTTCCGAAGTCTGCTGATAGAATTTCCATGGGTTCATCGGCCGTATCTGGCGCTTGACCAGCTTGCCCGGATCCCATCGTCCTTCGCCTTCTTCAAAGCGGAGTGTCTTTGCCGGACGGTATACGGTTCCCCGGTCTCCGGGTTCAATCCAGCGGATGCCGAAGTTTTTTTCGAGGAAATCATAAACCGCCGTCAGGGTTCCGCTTTTCGCCGAATACAACCGTCCGGCATTGTCGTCTCCATAAAAACGGCATCCGTTTTGATCGGCCCGCCAGACAGCTTCCTCCGGTTTCAGTTTTTCATTTTCATCGACTTTGCCGATGTAAAACGGATAATATCCGGCCGGAGGGGTTCCGCCTTTCCGGATATCGATTTTCTTTCCGGTGATCAATTCGAAATGCTTCTGAAGCTCCTGCGCCGCAAGGGACTGAACGGCATCGGGTTTCAGCGGCTGAATGATTACGGCCCGGTCCGGCTGAACTTCGATGGTCCCCGCATGAAGATACAGTGAGACGGCAGTCATCAGCAAGGCAAAAATACTTCTCATTCCGGTTCTCTCCTTCCATACTTTTTATTTATAGTGTCCCGGATACGGTTCCCAATAAACCACAGGCCACGGCAGAATCCCGCTGGAAGGCTGAGAAAAACCGACCATGATTCCATCCCCCATCACGAATTTCGGATAATTCACCGCGGCAACATGCAAATCCATGAAAGTGGAGTTCCAGAAGCCCGAATGAAGACGTCTGGGACGATATGCCTCGAAACGTTCCTGGATCAGGAGTCCCACAATATTTTTTCCATACGTGGCGCTGTAGGAGCCATATCCTCCATCGCCAGCGTAAGCCACCCGGGACGGCATCGTCACCCGGGAAAGTTTCGTCGGATTGAAGGACGTTCCCGACCCCTGCACGAGCATCCGGTTCAATCCGTAATAGGTTCCGGCGGTTGCCCTTACAAGATCATACGGCGTGGAGGGACAGTGATACGGTGTTCTGATCCTGTCGGAATCGAAATTTCCGGGATTTTGTTTAAGATAATTGTGCGTGTGGAGTTTCTGAGCCCAGGACAAGGGATCGTCGGCGGCGTAGTGCCTCTGGGTGATGACCCATTCTTTGCTGTCTGTCGTATAGGCCGCCAGAGCGGTTCCGATCTGCTGAAGTCTTCCGATGCACTCGACGGCCTTCGCCTTTTCTTTCGCCTGATTCAATGCGGGCAGAAGCATCCCGGCAAGGATCGCGATAATCGCAACTACAATCAGAAGCTCTATCAGCGTGAACCTTTTCCCTGCACGAAATTCATGAAAATGATCCCTTTTCATACTTATATTACTCCTTCCCGATTGGGTTGATATTCCCTGATGTATACCAGAGGCTCGAGGACAGTCTGGCATTCGTCCGGCACCAGCGCCGCGTCGATCAGAAGGCCGCTGCGTTCCGACCAGCCGTGATCCACGGAAGAAATCGGGAACGGCGAGTTCCGGACGCCGAAGTCATTGTTGAAACCTCCGAGAAGAACGTCCTTCCCGATGATCCTGCCGCTCTCCACCAGATATGCGGCGGCGCCGAGCGCGAAATTATCGTTCTGACAGCAGACAGCCCGGATGCCGGATTCTTCCCGGAACAGTTTTTCCATTTCCAGCCGGGCGCTCCGGAATGCCATATCGCTGAACTTGTCCGGATGCGTCTCATAGGGAACACCGTTCATGTAGCGGCAGTAGCGTCCGACGATTTCCTCTTCGGAAAGACCGGGAAAAACTTTCATCAAAGAACGGAAGCGGATATCGTGCTGCGGCCTGCCATTGAGAGAGAGAGCCAGGAAACGGAATCCGTCTCCCGCCTTCCCGTGAAGGAAGCGGAATATCTGTGCGGCGCCGTCAATGACATCGACCGTCAGGTAACGTTTGAAGGAAGGACTCGTACTGATCAGGCGCTTGCCCGAATCCTCGATCAGTTTTTCGATTTCCAGATAACCGACGGGAGTTCCCAGAATGATGAAATGCTCGACCCCCCGGACCAGAAAATCGCGTATCCCGTCAAGATTTTCCTGAAGATTGTTTCCCATCGGGGAAAAATAGGAGGCATAGCCGCGCTGATTGAGTTCGCTCATCAGATTGATGACCAGTTCGCGGATATGTTCTTCCGTTTTCATATGCTGCATGGATGTCAAGATTGCAAACGTTCTGGTTTCCTGTCCGCGCATGAGTTTATAGCCGAAGTTGGTCCGGTATCCGAGTTTCCGGGCAGCTTCCCGCACGCGCCGCTTGGTCTCCTCCGAACTGAAATTGTTCGGTTTGTCGTTCAGAATCTGCGACACCGTGGAAACCGACAGGGAACAGGCTTCCGCAATGCTTTTCAGTGATACTTGTCCAGCCATGGGATTATCCTATATAATCATTGTATACAAAATCATTTTATATAGTAATTATAACTGCGTTTTCAGGAATTGTCAACCCCTGAATTGAAAAAAAAAGATTTTTTTGAAATTCATCCGCACTGGATGAAATCGGAATCTCCGGCAGGGAAAAACAATAAGATCAATTTCCGTTTCAACGGGAAACGATGATTTCCGAAAATTCCGAACGCGGACTGAAAAAGACCTGTCAGGAGGGGGTCAGGAGGGCGGCCAGTTTGAGGAAGAGGGCCGGGGAAATCTTTTCCGCCCGGATGTCGAGGCTGATTCCGAGCTCGTTCATGGCACGGGTCACCTCGGCGTCTCCATACACAGCCGCGATCTGTTTGAACATTTTTTTTCGCCGGTGAGCGAAAGCGACCCGCACCAGTGTGGTCAGGTTTTTGAAAAGTTCGGGAGAAGGGCGATCCTTCCGGAGGGTCAGTCGGAGAATGCTCGAGTCGACATCGGGTTTCGGGAAGAAGAGGTCCGGGGGAGCCGTGCGGACATTCTCCACCGTATACATGGCCTGAACACGGACGGAAAGGGAGCCGTATTCGGATTCGCCCTCCGCGGAAGAAAGACGCATTCCAACCTCTTTCTGGAGCATGACCAGCATGTCCGACGGCGGATTTTTGAGTGTCAGCATATTCGCGACAATCACCGTTCCGGCGGAATAAGGAAGATTGGAAACCAGACGGAATGGAGCGTCCGGGTCGAAAATCGCATGGATATTTTCCTTGCATGCATCGCCCTCGATCAGGCGGAGCGGCGTATCTTTGAAACGTTCCCGGAGCCAGGCGGCAATTTTGCGGTCGAACTCGATGGCGGCGACCTCGGCGCCCGTCCGCAGGAGGGATTCGGTCAGAGCGCCGAACCCGGGACCGACTTCCAGAATACGGTCTTTTTCCGTAATGCGGGCAGCGCGTACAATGCTTTCGATAAAGTGGGTATCGACCAGAAAATTCTGTCCCATTTTTTTGCTCGGCACAACGCCAAGCTGGTTCATGATCGCGGTCAGTTCCTTTTTATTCATGGTCACCCGTGCTTGTGTCCGCAACCGCCGCCGCATCCGCAAGCGGAAGAAGCGGAAGGACAGACGGACTGGTGGGCGCAGCCGCCGTGCGATGCGGGAACGGAGGCGGAGAAGGTGGAGAGTTTCCGCTTCAGCCGGGTGGATTTGCATTCCGGACAGGCCGGAGTTTCTTTTGAATTCCGGACCAATGCTTCAAACTGATGGTTGCAGTCGGAACAGATGTATTCGTAGATGGGCATCGGAAGACTCCTTTCTGAAAATTCAGTTCAGCGGTCGCTGTAATAGCGCTGGATCACCCAGTAGATGAAAAATCCAAAGAAAAGCATACTGCCGAAAAAGAGAGGATAGGCGACATACCACTTCATAGTCGACCCGATCACGGCGGAAAACTCGGACATGCCCCCGACTCCCGTGACGAAGGTGGGGACGGAAACAGCGATCACGATGGCGTTCATGTTCTTCATCATGACGCTGAGGTTGTTGTTGATGATGGAAGCCCGGGCGTCCATCAGGCCCGAAAGCACTTGCGAATAAACCTGCGCCTGGTCCAGAAACTGCTGATTTTCAATGGCCAGGTCGTCCAGCAGCTCGAGGTTGTCCTCGGTGAAGCCGATCTTGGAAGCGGCGGCCTTCATGCGTTCGATGACCCGTCCATTGCCATTCAGGGCGTTGACATAGTAGACCAGACCTTTTTCGAGAGTGAACATGTCCAGAAGGTTCTTGTTGCCGGAGGACTTGCTGATTTCATGCTCCAGTTCGTCGCTGCACATGTTGATGATGCGCAGATGAGTCTCGAAATGGCGGATGGTCTGGAAGAAGGTCCGGAGCAGGAGATCCTGCGGAGAGCGGAGATTTCCGACGACGCGTCCTGTGAAAAGCGGAACCTGATCGTCCACGACGATGATGATGCGGTCAGGCGGGAACAGGAAAATCCCCATGGATTTGACACGGAAGAAGAAATTGTCTTCGGCCGAATAATTCTTCGGATACTTGAGAATAACGGCGGTATGGGCGTCCTCGAACTCGATACGGGGGGTTTCATCCGGGTCGGTAGAGGAGAGCAGCGTATGCTCGTCCACCCCGCAGACATCGATCAGATAGCGGCGTTCCGCTTCATCCGGACTGGTATAGATGTCCAGATGCGGGAATCCGGAGGTGTCCTGCTTGATTTTGCCATTGACAACGGACAGGCTTTGAAGCATGGCTGCTTTCCTCCTTTTACCGGATTGGACGGACGGCGGACGGGATGCCCCCCCGTCCGCCAGACGAAATTACGAATCAGTTGCTCTTCCGGAAGTTCTCCATCAGTTCAACGAGTTTCTGAACGCCTTCGAGCGGCATCGCATTGTAGATGCTGGCACGGACGCCGCCGACGGAACGGTGCCCCTTGAGGCCGATCATGCCGGATTCAGAGGCGAGTTTGAGGAACTTGGCTTCCAGCTCTTCGGTCGGCAGACGGAAGACAATGTTCATCTTGGAACGGCTGTCCTTCCTGACCGGGGTGCTGAAATAACCGTTGGAACCGTCGATGGCACCATACAGGAGAGCCGCCTTCTCATCGTTCCTCTTTTCAATGGCTTCGAGGCCGCCGACTTCCTTCATCCAGTCGGTCACGAGACAGATCATGTAGATGCCGAAGGTGGGCGGAGTGTTATAGAGGGAATTCTCGGAGGTATAGGTTTCATAGCGGAGCATGGTCGGAACGTTCGCGGGAGTGCGTCCGACAAGGTCCTTGCGGATGATGACCAGCGCAAGACCGCTGGGGCCGAGGTTCTTCTGGGCGCCGGCATAGATCAGACCGAAGTCGGAAACATTCAGACGGCGGGACATGATGTCGCTGGACATGTCGGCGATCAGCGGAGCCTTGGTCTTCGGGAAAGACTGGTACTGGGTCCCGTAGATGGTGTTGTTGCTGGTGATGTGCACATAGGAGGCGTCGTCGGAAAGTTTCCATTCGGAGAACGCGGGAATGTGGTCGTATTTGGTGTCCTTGCTCTGCGCGGCCACGCGGACCTCGCCGAAGCCCTTGGCCTCTTTGATGGCCTTGGAGGACCACGTGCCGGTGTCGACGTAATCGGCGGCGCCCTGGAGAAGGTTCATCGGAATCATGGCGAACTGCATGCTGGCGCCGCCCTGAATGTAGACGATATCGTAGTTGTCGGAAACGCCGAACAGATCGCGGATGTTCTGGTTTGTTTTGTCCAGAACGCCCTGAAAGGCACTGCCGCGGTGAGAGTGTTCGAGGATGCCGCATCCTGTGTTGTTGAAGTTGCAGAACTCTTTCTGAGCTCTTTCCATGACGGCCGCCGGCATCATCGCGGGCCCTGCGTTGAAGTTAAAAATCTTCATGAAGAAAACTCCTCCTGTTGTAGACGTTTTTCTGAACCCTTACAATACCACGAAATCCGTCTTTTTCCAAACAGGAAAGCGAAAATTCCTGAAACAATTTTCTTCTTTTCTTCAAAAAAGGTTGTTTCTTTTCCTTTCCATTTGAGTTTTTCATGCTAAATTGTACGGGTCTTTACTGTAATGAAACTTGTGAAAAACCTCTGGCGGCATACGATGAAAACTTTGAACATCTATGTGACGAAGGCTTTCCTTGCCACCTTTCTGATGGCGATGGGAATCCTTACCTTCGGAATGACGGGCGCCCGTCTGATGAAGGTCTTCGAATATATTTCCAGCGGCGTCCCCGCACAGAACGCCTTCATGTTCCTTCTCTACGTCATGCCCATCGTCCTTGCCTTCACCATTCCGTGGGCTGCTCTGGTCTCGGTCATGCTGGTGTTCGGACGCCTTTCCGCGGACAACGAGATCACCGCCATGCGGGCTTCCGGAATTTCCATTCTCCAGATCGTCTCCCCGATCATCGTGATCGCTTTCCTGCTGACCTGCGTCTGTCTCTATCTCCAGCTTCAGATCGGGCCGCATTATCTGGGCCTGGCGCGCCAGCTCGTCAAAAACGTATTCGTCGACCAGCCGACCGCCATTTTCGAACCCGGGATTCCCGTGAAGTTCAACGACCTCCTGATCTACATCGGCGGGAAGGACGGCAAAGTCATCAAGGAAGTGCAGGTCTACCGGATGGGAGCCAAGGGTAGCTGGGAACAGGACATCACCGCCGCCAGCGGCGTGGTGGAAGCCGACAAGGAAAGACAGGTCCTCAACGTGGTCCTCCAGAACGCCACCATCGCCGCGTATGAAGGCGACAGCAAGGTGATGCGCCACACCTTTTCCAAGGAACTGACCTTCACGATCGATTACGGCAAGAATTTCAACTCCGAAAACGTGACAAGACGCGGCAAATTCCTGATGTTCATGGAAATTCTCGCCCGCCTGAGCCTCGATAAAAAACGGGGCATTTCCACCACGGACCTGGAAGTCGAGCTCAATCAGCGCGTGGCGCTGGCGCTGGCCCCGATCGCGTTTCTTCTGCTCGGAATGCCTCTGGCGATCCGGACCAGCCGCCGCGAAACTTCCGTCGGACTCTTCCTGAGCGTGCTGCTGGCGGGCGCTTACTTCGGCGGCGTGCTGATCTCCGATGCCCTCGCGGATACTCCGAAGGTTTTTCCCCAGTATCTGGTCTGGATTCCTCCCGCCCTGTATCAGATTTTCGGCGCAATTTACATATTCAAGATAGCAAGAAGATAAAACCTAACAGCGGAAACGAAAAATGATGAAGATCGAATCCTGTCTGCAATGCGTCAAATGCAGCAAAACTTACGATATCGGCGAACTCCGTTACAATTGCGACTGCGGCGGCATACTGGATGTGAAACGCGACCTCTCCAAAGTGGACGGCGCCCGCCTCAAGGCACTCTGGGAAAAACGCTGGGGCATGAAACGCGGCATTGAATCCTCCGGCGTCTGGCGCTACCGTGAACTCATCCTCGACGCGCCCGATGATAAAATCGTCACCCGTCAGGAAGGCAATACCCGTCTTTATCCCGCCGGATCGGCCGGAAAATGGGCCGGCTTGTCCCGCCTTTTCTTCAAGCACGAAGGAGAAAATCCGACCGGCAGTTTCAAGGACCGCGGCATGACATGCGGCGCCAGTGCGGCGAAACTCTTCAATGCGAAAACCGTCGCCTGCGCCTCCACCGGCAACACCAGCGCCAGCATGGCCTCCTACGCGGCGGTCAGCGGAATGCAGTCCGTGATCTTCATTCCCGAGGGGAAAATCGCCTACGGCAAACTCGCGCAGGCCCTCGCATACGGCGGGAAAACCCTCCAGATCGAAGGCAACTTCGATGACGCCATGACGCTGGTTCAGGAGGTCTGCAAAGAACTGGGGATTTATCTGCTGAACTCCATCAATCCGTTCCGGATCGAAGGACAGAAGGCCATCGGCATCGAGACGCTCCAGCAGCTCGACTGGCAGGTGCCGGACTGGTTCGTCATCCCCGGCGGCAATCTCGGCAACAGCAGCGCCCTCGGCAAAGCGCTCATGGAACTTCATGAACTCGGCATCATCTCCAAGATTCCGAGAATCGCCGTCATTCAGGCATCCGGCGCCAATCCGCTCTATACGATGTGGACTCAACACACCCCGTTCAAAGCGGTCAAAAATCCTGACACGATCGCCACTGCCATCAAGATCGGCAACCCGGTTTCCTGGGAAAAATCCCTCCGCGCGGTCAAATGGAGCAACGGCACCGTGGAAGAGGTCACCGAACAGGAGATCATGGACGCCAAAGCCAAACTCGACGCGGCCGGTATCGGCGCGGAACCCGCTTCCTGCTGTTCCCTTGCCGGAGCTAAAAAGCTGGCGGACAATGGAGTGATCGGCCCCGACGAATCCGTGATCGGCATTCTCACCGGCAACATCCTGAAGGATCCCGATGCCGTCATCGGGTATCACAAGGACACCCTCGGCGGTCAGGGAATCAAGGGAACCTTCGCCAATAAACCCGTCCAGATCCCCCCCACGCTGGACGCGGTAAAAAAAGCATTGGGAGTTTCCTGATTATGACGACAGGAAAGGACGCCGATTTTCCGGGCGTGGACAAAATACCGTTCCTGCGTGACGATTTCATCCGGAAATATTCCGCCATCGCCTGTCTTGAAGAGCATGACGTCGAAGAGATTCTCCGTCTGAAGGAAGTCCTTCTTCACAAGGAGTCCTTTGTCCGTCTGCTCTGGGAACTCCACGATCATCTTTACGTGCAGGAACTTCCGTTTCATGAGGTCCTGCCCGAAAACCCGAAGCTCGGACGCCTTCTCGGCGACGGTCTTCGCGGCGTTTTCTATTATCTTCTGATTCTTTCCGGCATTCCGCTGGCTTTCGAGCGTTACAAAAAACGCGGCTGGCCCGAGGAAATGCGCGATGAGATTTTCAGCGATCTGGCGGTCTGGGTCGCCCACCACAAACGCAATTTCGGCACTCCCGGTTTCGCGTGGATGGTCGTCGGCTGGTTCCAGAACCACATCAACCTGACGCTCCTCAGCTTCGGACGCCTCCAGTTCAATACAAGCCTCCGCTTTCCGTGCAAGATCAAAGTCTTCCGGAACCGCCACACCGATGAAACCGTCGCCATGGTTTCGGATGCCGTCCGCTTCACCGCGGAAGGACTTACGGACGACCTTCAGGAAGAGCCCTCCCCCGGAAGCTGGACCAGTTCCTTTGCGGACCATCCGCAATCCTGGGCAGGCAACAAAGTCACTCCCGACGGACGGGCGCAGAAACATCCTTCCGAGCTCCTCAAGACGGAATGGGAATTGGTTCTTTCGCCCGGCGACCCGGTCATCAACATCCATATTCCGGAATGCGGACCGCTGAATCCGGAAACCTGTCATGATTCCATGCGCCGGGCCTGCGATTTCTTCGCAAAGTATCTGCCCGAATACCCGTGGAAAGCCTTCTTCTGCGATTCCTGGATTCTTGATCCTCAGCTCCAGAAAATCCTCCCGCGCGAATCCAATATCCTCGCTTTCCAGCGGGGTTCCTATCTGATTTCCTTCCCCGGCGAGGCCGATACCGTCTTCCGCTGCTTCGGCATCAAAGCCGCCCGCGACGGAATCGGGACCGTCCCGCTCCGGACCAGTCTTCAGCACACTCTGGTGAAATTCCTCAAGGATGGAGGCCGTTTCCACTACGGCGCCTTCATCATTCTGCGGAAAGACACTCATCCTTTCAAGACTAACCCCTACAAACAGAAGTTCTGAATTTGTAAATTTGTGAATTTGTAAGTAGGGGAAATGATCCGGACGGCCTTCTGAATCACCAGTGAATTTCAAGCATTCCCGCGGAAGGAACTTTCACGCAAAGATTCCCGTTTGCAAAGCGGACATTCAGGGCGGAGCCGTTGAAGGAGACCGAACTCGGATTCTGGTTGAACCGAAGTTCCGCATCCATGCCGTAATCGACTTCCAGATTCAGACGGCTGCCCGTCATCGTGCTCCGGTTGATCCGGATGTTGGCATCGAGAAGCTGGGCGCCGCGTCCGTTGCTGACCGCGAAAAGACGACTTCCGTGTGCCGGCAGTTCCACCGAGAACTCCCCGGCAAAACGGAACTGCTCTCCGCTCCAGACGTCCGTAAGAATGTATTCTCCGGGCGTAAGTGCAAGGTCCTTCGGGTTGAATGAAACCATCTTGGACGAATCTTCGATGTTGAACAGTCCGACCGTCCGCACCGGCAGTGCAGCCTGCCCTTCCGCCGGACAGAAATGCGGCGTCTTGAAATACAGGACGTCGGGCGTTTTCTTCTTCTGGTCCCGGTAGTCATAGCGCGCCAGGTACACGTCCTGCCCGTTGTTCGGATTGCAGACGGCTTTCCTCAAGGTCGAGAAGCGGGGCGAATCGGAATTTTGGCTCAGGCGCCCGGCGATCTCCACCATGGAGTGGGTCGTGATGCAGTAGTTCAGACAGAACATGGCCTCGGTGTCGTTCAGTCCGGGGAAGAGTCCGACGGAATCGCTGTTCGGGACGAAGAGGTCGCCCGTATGCGTGGCGAAACAGGCGATTCCCCACAGGAAGTTGGTCTTGACGTAGTCCCAGTTGCCCGATCCGATGTCGATTCCGTAACGGTAGTTGGTGAAGAACTCGCCGAGGAAGGGATTGCCCATCACGATGTCGCAGCCCGTCTGGAAATAGCCGTCGGAAGCGATGCGCTTGCGGACTTCCTTCAGCCACCAGTCGCGCCATTCATACCCGGAGGCCTCCTTGTTGTGATAGAGATCGTGGCTGTCCTCGAAGGCATAGCTCCAGAAGTCGTGCTTGACGCCTTCAAACCCATATTCGAGGCAAAGCGTGTCCAGCGCCTTCTTCATGTATTCGCGGACTTCCGGAAGGCTCACATCGAGCGGCTGGGATTCCTTGACACGGTAGGAATAGTCGATGAACCACTCGGGATGCTCCTTGAAAATGGGCGTCTTGACCGAACAGAATCCCCCGATCCAGAGTGCCGGACGCAGCCCGGCTTCCCGAAGTTTGTCAGTAAACCCGCGCATCCCGTGGGGGAACTTCTTTTTGTCCACGCCGTCCGGCCCCTCGTAAGGCACTCCGAGCCCGTGAGCGGGCGGAACGTTGACCGCGTAACCGTCGTCGATCTGCATCCAGTGGACCGTCGGGAAGTTTTTCTTGAGGAACCCGGCCTCCTCCAGCAGCATATCCTCGTGGATGTCGCGGAAAATGCCGTCGTTCCAGGAACCCCAGACCATATTCGTCCGGTTGATTTTCGTCGCCCCGTACATCGGCGGCAGTTTTTTCCGGAGCACGTCCGCATACTCTTCGAAAATCCGCTCCACATTGTCCGAGTGCCCGGTGGTTCCCAGATACCATTCATCGACCAGAATCCGGCCGGGCGCGACACGAAGGGCGCCGACATCCTTGAACCCGGAAAAAATCTCCAGTTTCACGGCGTTGTTCTCATGCGACACCAGATAATTATGGAAAAACACCCGCTGGCTCAACGTGCCGTGAACCAGTCCGTGAGTGGTCCCGTAGTTGCTCAGCAGAATCGCCGGAAACGGCTGGTAGGGACTGCGCCCGATCCGTTCGCAGACCACGCCGGGGTCCGCCCAGCGGTTCCCCGCCTGGACATCGAAAGACGTGTCCTTCGCATCCTGCGCGGTTCTCTTATAGTCCACGGGAAAAGTCATGACTTCATAGATCCGCGGGTTTTCATTATGATAGAAAAAGTCGTCGCGGAGCGTTTTGCCGAAGCCGATTCCCCCGATGGAAAGTCCCAGTTCCGTCACATTCCGGTATTCTCCGCTTCCGTTCTGAAAAACGCGGCGGCACAGAATTTCCTTCCCGGAAAAACTCAGATACAGATCGTCTTTGAACCCGCTGTCATACTCGCACGAAATCCGGGCGCTTCCATTTTCCTTCCGGATTTGAAAACTGGCTTTCGAGGCTTTTTCCGCTTTTCCATCGAGCACGACATACGGTTCGAAGGAAAGCGATCCGCAATTCAGGAGGTTCAGAAGCTTCTGTAGTTCTTCGTTCATGACTCTTCCTTGTTTTTTGGGGTTGTATCCTGCTGGGTTCTATTTCTTATTTTGTCAGCCATCCGTACAATGTTTTAAGGTCTTCCGCCGATCCTTCAGGAATCTCCAGGACAAAGTAGTCCACTCCGCCTTTCAGGATTTTCTTTGCCACGCACTCAAGTTCCATTTTCGGGTTCGGCGTGGACAACTTTTTATGGCCGTCGGACCATTTGTTCTTGGGGATGGAATCATTGTAGACCGATGCATGAAAATGGCACATCCGAACATTCCCCGAACGAAGGGCCGTCCCGATTTCCCTCTGGAAATCGCGATCCATCAGGTGCGTGGAAATCCAGAGATGCCCGGTGTCCAGACACAGCGGATGACCGAGCGATCCGATGTCACGGAAAAACATCCCCGCGCTGCCATAAGCCGGAAAATCGTTTTCTAGACAGATCAGGAAGCCCGGATACCTCGTCCGCAGAATGTCCAGATTTTCCTTCAGAATCGCCAGCCGTCCCGCGAATTCCGGGTGCCCGGTGAAATCCGAATTGTACATGTATCCTTCAAACATGGAGAATTCCGGACGAAAAACCGGAAGCATGGCCTCATGGTACGATTTCCCGTGACCGAAGGCATCCGGACTCTCATCGCACATATGAGCGCCGTGAAAAACGACCTTGTCGATCTTCAGCCGTTCAAACAGACGAATATTTTCCTCGATTGCCTTGAACGTCTCGGCGGTCTTCCGGGTCGCAAGATTCCAGTTCTTCTTCTGGTTCAAGGGACCATGCGCGCTGAGCGGAACGCCGGCCTTTCCAAGTGCTTCGATTTGTTCAGCCGGTGCGGTATTATGCAGCTGGATTCCGAATTCAAAGCCGACGGAATCCGCAAAGGTGCGGCACTCTTTCAAGCACTCCTGCCAGTTTCCCGACAAAAAAGCGCTCGAAGTCATTTCGAGTCTCATTTTTCTTTCCCGAAGTTAATTTGACGATAAAGCGGTCAGTGAGTTACAATACATGTTCCGATTTTTTTTTCAAGTGAAAAAAATACTCTTCCCGCACAAGTATAAGCAGTTTCCTCCGTGCCCGACTGACGGACATGCAAACGGAATATCGGATCAGAACTCCGACACAAGGAACTCCTTCAGCGCCTCTTTCCAGCCGGACATGGGCGTCAATCCGGCCAGACGCAGCATCATCTTGTCCAGACGTGAATTCGCCGGACGCGGCGCGGGACGCGGAAAATCCGCCGTGCCGCACGGGATCACCTTCTGCTCAATCCCGAGCTGACGGAATATCTCGCACGCGAATTCATACCAGGTGGCTTCCCCCTCACAAGTCAGATGAAAAGTCCCCGCCAGTTCCGGACGCTTCAGAATCTCACGGAGTTTCCGCGCCACGGCCACGGTGCTGGTCGGATTCCCGATCTGGTCGTTGACTACTTTCAGTTCCGGGCGTGAGCCGTCGGCCAGCTTGACCATCGCATGAACGAAACTCGGACCGCCCTTGCCGTACAGCCACGAAATCCGCGCTATCACATGATTCGGACAGAGCGACCGGACCTGCTGCTCTCCCGCGAACTTGCTCTGTCCATAGACCGTAGCGCCTCCGTTCGGCACGTCGAATTCATGGTAGGGACGGTCAAGCGCGCCGTCGAACACATAATCCGTGGAAATCGCAATCAGCCGGACCCCGTTCCGATGGCAGGCGGACGCCACATTCGCCGTCCCGAACGCATTCAGGCGGTAAGCAAACTCCTTTTCCGTCTCGCACTTGTCCACCGCGGTCATGGCCGCACAGTGGATTACCGCTTCCGGGCGGGCATCTTTCAGAAGACAGTCCATCGCGGCGGGATCGGTGATATCCGCCTCGGGCAGATCGGTGGGAATCACTTCGAAGCCGGAAAGCTCGGAAACCAGAGTCCGGCCGAGCATGCCGCGGCCTCCGGTCAGAAGAACCTTCATGACGCGGCCTCCGGACCTTCATTGTCCAGCAGTTCGGCGTCCTTCAGCAGGGGATTGCGCCGGTCCTTTTCAGAAAGAAGCATGGAGGCGGGCTTGATTCCCCAGTTGATCTTCAGGTCGGGATCGTCGAACGCGATTCCGCGCTCATGGGAAGGCATATAGCCGTTGTCGCATTTATAGGCGAAAATCACTTCCGGGGAAAGCACCACGAATCCGTGCGCAAACCCGCGGGGAATAAATACCTGACGCTTGTTGTTGCCGGAAAGCTCGATTGAAAAATGCTGTCCGAAGGTCGGCGATCCCCGGCGGATATCCAGACAGATGTCCAGCACCGCTCCCTGAATCACGCGCACAAGTTTTGCCTGGGTATATGGAGGGAGCTGATAATGGAGTCCGCGAAGAACCCCGAAGCGGGATTTGGACTCATTGTCCTGAATAAAACGGACATCGATCCCCGCCTCTTTGAATTCCTCTTCATTCCAGACTTCAAAAAAATATCCCCGGGCGTCTCCGAATACGCGCGGTTCGAGGATCCGTATTCCTTCTATCTCTGTATTAATCACATTCATTCCTGTGCACATCTCCCCAAAACGGGTTCCCGGTAAGCTTCCGATACGCAGCGGTATCGCAAATATTTCCGATTCAAAACAATACACGCGGGAAGCGGTTTCGTCAATGACCCTTCCGCAAAAATCCGTATTTTTTCCTCAGCCTCATCCGAATTTTCCACCTCATGAATATCGGAGCGGACAAACTCCATCTAAAAATCAGCCCTTGACATCCCTCTCGCCCGGAGTAGATTATAGTTGAAGAATCTCTTTTCTTCCGTTCATCAAGAGTCCGGAAAGCAAAAAAAGAATATTTCAATGCAAAAATGAATGACCGAGTGAAAAAATATCTAATCTTCTCCGGGGGATTTTTCTGCTTGGTTCTCTGTTATTTCATCTTTTCCGGATCTTATCTCTTCGTCAATATAAAAGATCCCCAAAAGAGCCTGACAAGAAAATTTCATCAACCATATATCCTTCAGGAACAGGAGTTGTTTCTGCCGGTCATGAGACAAATTGAACTGACCCCCTTTCTGGGAATCAGCAGAAAAAGATATATATGGGACAGGAATTCGATAAGAACTTTTCTACGGAATTATCCCGAATGCCGTCCTTATTTCCCCGCGGATAACGCATTACCTCCCATTTTTTTGGAAAGGGAGAAATGATACAACCTCCGTCTTTCTCCGGATAATCGGCTGCTCCTGAAAAGTCTGCGTCCGCGTCCGGGCACAGCGCAAAACCGGGGACATGACGGATGGAAAAATTTTATTTTACAGGATATTCATCGGCGGGTTCGTTCACTTCGCGCTGAGGAACGCCGATTGGACTTATTTCGGACTCAAGCTCTTCCTTGTCTTCCTCGGAAATAGTTCCGTCATCCAGTTTGTCCGACTGATAAGTTTTGAGTTCCCGGTAGAGTTCGATAAGATCGCGTATGCCGCCCCACAAGAACCATATTGTGGTAATGGAACCGATCACAAGGGGAATGACGATCGTGTGATATTTCCAATAGAAATCCCACCAGAGGATTGGCCAGGGGTGAATGAAATTCCATATTGTGCCAACGATGAATATGAACCACCAGAACATTGACCAGCCGAAAACGCTGTAGGAGATTACTTTGTCAAAAGGCGTGAAATGTTTGTCGATTCCGAGAATCATATTGAGAGAACGTTTTTTCTTTTCGACGACTTCAACCTTGTCGGCGGCGACAGCATACTGCCCGCGATGCAGCAGTTTTTCCATATTGTAATTTTTCCGGCAGGTCAGGAGCGACACGACCACAAACAGCAGGATCGAAATCACCATTGTATAAAAATACATGACCTGTCCGTTGATCGGGAATTTATCCGGGTGATCTACGACAAGACTGAATGTCGGGAAAAGAGCAGCGAGACGAGGCTGAACAGAGGTCCAGGACTGCTGAAGAATGATCGAGGCAACGGCAAGGCTGGAACCCGATATCATCGCGACCCAGGCGCCCGCCGTCGTGGCTTTTTTCCAGTAAAGCCCGCCGGCAATCACGGAACCGGCTCCGCCCAGGAATATCGCACCGGTAATCGCGAAAAACATCAGGATATACTCGGTCTGCCTGAAAAATATACTGAAGAAAAATCCAAACACAGCCACGCCTATTACCGCCGCCCGAAGCAGGAAAATATGCTGCTGCGGAGACAGCGCCTTCTTGCGCAGCGGCATCACGATGTCCTGAATGAATATGCTCCCCCACGAATGGAGATAAGAACCATCGCACGAGAGCAGCCCGAAAAACATCAGCGAACAGAACATGCCTTTAATGACGATCGGAAGCATGAAACTGATGGCAACCGGCATACGCATCTGGCTTTGTATCTGCGGATCGCTTATCTGGGACAGGACGTTCTGCACATTGGCGGCGCCTTCCGAGAAATTGGGATGTTTCAGGAACGTTACCGCACATATGGCCAGCAGCGTGATCATGACGCCTTTGGTCGCATTGCGCCATGTTCCGAGGATCGCACCCATTTTCGCCTCGTGGGCATTTTTTGCGCAGGAATTGAAAGCATGTCCGCCCTGCCATGCCATGACTCCGTATATCGAACTCATCACGCCGATAAGAACATACCATATATTGAAATCCTTGGCTTTGGCTATGTCGAAAGGATTCAGCATGGATTTCCCGGCGGGGGCGCTGGCAAGCACATCCTGAATTTCCTGCCAGTTGAAAATCACGAAGAGCGTAACGATAATGAAAAGATACATCACAAGAGCGATCAGGCCTTCCAGACAGTCGGTTATCATGATGGCAAGCTGCCCGCCGGTCAATGTCATGGTAAGCGCCAGCGTCAAATATATCGCCATGACTATAATGAAGGTCTCTATGCTGAACCACCCGAATACGCTGACTTTCTGCGGGAGGCCGCAGAAGTAAACGAAAAATCGGGCGCTGACGGCCGGGAATATGCCGTAGTTGACCACACCGGAAAGGAATCCGAGAAACCCAGCGAAAAGACGGAAGTTTCTGCTGTAACGCATCTCGAAAAACTGCGCCAGCGTCATGGCTCTGGTTTCGCGGTAACGGTAATAGATGTATCCGGTCAGGGCGATGAAGAGGCCAAGCGGGATCGTCATCTGCGACCACCATGTGATGGTGAAGCCCGCTTCATGGAACATTTCGAAAAGGGCGACCATGCTGATGACGGCCATCCCTGTTTCACCTCTGGCGTTGCAGATGAGGTAACGTCCGCCCAGACGGCCTCCGGCCATGAATTCCGCCACACTTTTCATATATTTGCTGGTATTCAGGGATACTATCAGGATAATTACCAGAGGAACCAGTACTATCAGCCAATCGATATACGCCATTTCAGTGATCTCCGTTTATGACATTTGATTTTGTAAACATAAGCTATTATTATATTTCTGAATTGCAGTCATTTCAATTGCGATTCTCATAAATTTTTTCTGAATATTTTTATAATCTTCATTTTTTGCCATTTTCCTTATTTATATTTTCCGCGGATTGAGTTCATTTTGCATCTCGGCATGCTGTTTTCCTTTTCGCTGTGAAAAGCAACATGCAGAGACGAATCGTTTGTCTGGACCGGGAGTGATCCACGGAAAAAACCCCCTGACGACTGAAGGACAAAAACAAACTCATTATGAATTGAAAATCGAAAGAGGCAAAATCCGTCGGAGGCACCCCTGCTGCGAAGCTCATTCCTGACGTAAAAAAACATTCCCGATGGGAAAATCCGTGATTTCAGAAAATCCCTGTGGAAAAAAAAGGAATCCTGTGATATATTATAACTCCGGAAGCATGCCGGAATTCCCGGAAGCTGAAACAACACCCTCAGAATGGAATGTGCGCCATGCCAAAAAGAGACGATATTAAAAAGATCATGCTCATCGGCTCCGGTCCGATTGTTATCGGACAAGCCTGTGAATTCGACTACTCCGGAACGCAAGCCTGTAAATCCCTCAAGGAAGAAGGCTATGAAGTTCTGCTTGTCAACAGCAATCCCGCCACCATCATGACCGATCCGGATTTCGCGGATCGCACTTACATAGAACCCCTTACAAAAGACATCCTCCATGAAATCATCCGGAGAGAACGTCCGGACGCCCTTCTGCCGACCCTCGGGGGGCAGACCGCGCTGAACCTTTCGCTGGAGCTGTACGACTCCGGCATTCTGGACCGGTATCACGTGGAAATGATCGGAGCGAAAGCCGAAGTCATCCGGCGCGCGGAAGACCGTCAGCTGTTCAAGGAAACCATGGCGTCGCTCGGTCTGAATATGCCGAGGAGCGGATCGGCGCACAGCATGAAGGAAGCGCTCGAGGTCGCCAGGAAGATCGGTTCCATGCCTCTGATTATCCGTCCGGGCTTCACGCTGGGCGGAACCGGCGGAGGCATCGCCTACAACGAAAAGGAATTCGAGGAAATCGTCACCCGCGGACTGAACGCCAGCATGAACACGGAAGTCCTGATCGAAGAGTCGATCATCGGCTGGAAGGAATTCGAGCTGGAAGTCATGCGCGACAAGAAAGACAACGCGGTCATCGTCTGCTCGATTGAAAACCTCGATCCCATGGGCGTCCATACCGGCGACAGCATCACCGTCGCCCCCGCGCAGACGCTGACCGACCGCGAATACCAGAGAATGCGCGACGCCTCGCTGGCGGTCATGCGCGCCATCGGCGTCGAGACCGGCGGCTCCAACGTGCAGTGGGGCATCAACCCGCGCGACGGCCGCATGGTCATCGTGGAAATGAACCCGCGCGTCTCCCGTTCGAGCGCACTGGCCTCGAAGGCGACCGGCTTCCCGATCGCAAAGATCGCGGCCAAGCTCGCGGTCGGCTTCACGCTGGACGAGATCATGAACGACATCACCCGCGAAACCCCGGCCTGCTTCGAGCCTTCCATCGACTATGTCGTGACGAAGGTCCCGCGTTTCGCCTTCGAGAAATTCCCGACCGCCGACAACACCCTCTCGACCCAGATGAAATCGGTCGGCGAAACCATGAGCATCGGCAAGACCTTCAAGGAATCGCTCCAGAAGGCCCTGCGGTCGCTGGAAGTCGGGCGCGCCGGGCTGGGCGTCGACGGCAAGGACGGCAAGTATTCCGGAATGACCGACGACCAGCTGCGCGGAGAACTGATCCGTCCGAATTTCGCACGGATGTTCCATATCCGTGAAGCCTTCAAACGCGGCTGGACCGTCGAAAAGGTCTACGAATATACCAACATCGATCCATGGTTCCTGCGCCACATTCATGAACTGGCCTCGTTCGAGGATGAAATCTCGTCCGCCAAAACGCTGGAAAACCTCCAGAAGGATCCCGCGCTGTTCCGCCAGGTCAAGGAATTCGGCTATTCGGACCGCCAGATCGCGTTCCTTCTCAAAACCACCGACATCGAAGTCTACAAGGCCCGGAAAGCCATCGGCCTGATGCCGGGATACAGCCTGGTGGACACCTGCGCCGGCGAGTTCGAAGCCTACACCCCATACTACTATTCCACCTACGGCGAATACAACGAACCGGTCAAAAACTCCGGCAAGAAGAAAATCATGATTCTGGGCGGCGGTCCCAACCGGATCGGTCAGGGCATCGAGTTCGACTACTGCTGCGTGCACGCGTCCTTCGCCCTCCGGAAAGCCGGTTTCGAGACCATCATGGTGAACAGCAACCCGGAAACCGTCTCCACGGACTACGACACCAGCGACAAACTCTACTTCGAACCGGTGACGCTGGAAGACGTGCTTCACATCTATGAACGCGAAAAATGCGACGGCGTAATTGTTCAATTCGGCGGACAGACTCCGCTGAAACTGGCGAAGAAGCTGGAAGCCTGCGGCGTCAAAATCATCGGGACATCCCCCACCGACATCGACCGCGCGGAAGACCGCGACGAGTTCAACCGTCTGGTCGAAAACCTTCATATTAAACAGGCGCCCGGCGGAATCGCGACGAAAATCGAACAGGCTGTGGACGTGGCCAACCGGATCGGCTATCCCGTTCTGATGCGTCCCTCCTTCGTGCTGGGCGGCCGCGCAATGGTGATCGTCTACAACGAGGAATCCCTGCGCAAATACATGACGGACGCGGTGGAAGCCTCCGAGGAACGCCCGGTTCTGGTGGACCGTTTCCTGGAAGACGCCGTCGAGCTGGACGTGGACTGCATTTCGGACGGCAAAACCAGTGTGATCGGAGCGATCATGGAACACGTGGAGCTGGCCGGGATCCATTCGGGCGACAGCGCCTGCGTCATCCCGACGGTCAGCCTTCCGAAAGAAGTGCTCGACAAGATCCACAGCGATTCCTTCGAACTGGCCAAGGCGCTGAATGTCTGCGGCCTGATGAACATCCAGTTCGCGGTTCAGGGCAATGATGTTTACGTGCTGGAAGTCAACCCGCGCGCATCGAGGACCGTTCCGTTCGTGAGCAAGGCGATCGGAGTTCCGCTCGCAAAGCTGGCGGCGCTGGTCATGACCGGGAAAAAGCTCAAGGATCTCCGTTTCACCAAGGAAATCATCCCTGCCCATTACAGCGCCAAGGAGGCCGTCTTCCCGTTCGTGCGCTTCCCCGGCATCGACATTGTGCTCACTCCGGAAATGAAGTCCACCGGCGAAGTCATGGGCATCGACCTGAATCCAGGCATGGCATACCTCAAGACCCAGATCGCGGCAGGGAACGCCCTGCCGGAAACCGGAGATATCTTCCTGAGCGTGAGGGACATGGACAAGGACGACATCGTTCCTTACGCCAGTGCGCTTGTGGACCTGGGCTTCGTGATCCATGCGACCTGCGGAACCGCCACAAAACTCTGGGAAGCGGGTATTCCCGTGAACCCGATGTTCAAGATTTCCGAAGGGCATCCGAACCTGATCGACTTCATCAATTCACACAAGTTCAAATGGATTATCAATACGCCTTCCACCGGAGTGACGCCGCGTCTGGATGAAATTCAGATGCGTGCGCACGCAGTCATCAAGGGGGTCCCGATCACGACGACCCTGAAGGGACTGCATGCCGCCATCGACGGATTGAAGGCGCTGCGTGTCATGCACCGGATGGAAGTCTGCAGTATTCAGGAATATCATCGACAGTCCATGCATCTGGATGTGTAGTCCTACAATGAGGCGAGGTTTCGATGAAGATACCGGAGTTCGAGTTTCTCAAGAAAAGGTCCGTTAAGATCTGGCTGGCGATCATTCTGATCCTGCTGCTGGTCGGCGGGGCGTTTCTGCTGGTCTGGCAGACATCTTCAAGCATGTTTGCCGGAAACCAGCGTTTCACCATCACTGACGTGCGTGTGGACAGCAAGGGATTCTGGCAGGACAAGAAGGAACTTCTCTGCGAAATTCTCCGAATCCAGCCGGGACTGACAAACCTCTTCAGCCTGAATCCGGGCGAGCTCCGGACGCGTCTCCTCCAGCGTGAACCGTCCATCCAGCAGGTGAAGATCACGCGGATTCTCCCGGACACGCTGACGATCTCCATTCTGGAACGGATCCCCGTCGCCCTGATCAACAGTCCGAAGTCGCCGTTCGTCGTGGATGCGGAATCCATTCTGATGAACAGGACCCGGTGCATGGACATCTCCTACAGCCTTCCGGTCATTGTGGGGCTTCAGAACGTCAATCAGTATGCGCCGGGAACCTGCATCCGGAAGCTGGAAAACGCAGTGGAGCTCATCATGCTGACCAAGACCACCTATCCCGACCTGAAAATTGCCAGCATCTCGATCCTGGTTCCGGACCAGCTTTCCTGTGCCATCTACTATAAGAACGACTTCAGCGAAGGAGAGCTTTTCCGTGTCCTCATGCCTGAAAAAGACATTCCGAGGACTCTTCGCAAACTGGTCTCCGCGCTGGAACAGATCCGCAAGACCAACAGCCCGAGAAGAAACATCAATCTGCTGTTCAAGAACATGTCGGTGATCACAATGGCCAGTCCGCAGCAGCCGGTGGTCCCATGAAAAACGGCGGGGGGAATTCCATACCGGCTTCCGCGCCCGTTCCCGGGAAACACAGGAGGCTGAAGATTTTTCTGCTGGCCTCCGGGATTGTGGTTCTCCTTCTCTTTCTGACGGTAATTTTCAGCCTGACTCCTTACGCGCTGCGTTCGTGGTGGCTGCCGTTTGCGGCAAATTTGAGCGATGCGAAAATGGAAGCTTCCGATCTGCGCATTGAAAGCTTTTTCCCGCTTCGTCTCGAGATGAAGAACTTTCATTATTCCGACGGCAGCGGAACGGTCATCGACGCGGAAACCGCCAGAACGGGAATCCGCCTGAGAAGACTTTTCAAGGGAACCATCGACCTGAAGGACACATATATTTCCAACATGAAACTCGTCGTGCGGAACCAGCCCCCCGATGCACCGTCCATCTCGTCGGCCTCCCTGCCGAAAGAATCCGCTTCCGCGGAACAACCGCCGCTGATTATGCACATTTTCAAAGCGGAACATGTCACTTTCGTCCTGAACGACCCATTCGACAAGCCACGCCAGCAGTGGACCATCCGCAGTATTCAGGGCGACCGTTTGCTTCCGCGGGAAAAATGCATTCTGGAGGGAGAGGCGGAAATCAAAACATTCCCTTCTCCGAATGATCCCGTTCTCATCAACTCGCTTCCGTTCAGGATGAATGCCGTTTTCGTTCTGGAGGACAACTACAGGCTGGAGGCTTTTCAGATCGAGCTGAAAACTGGAGTTGTGGATATGGTTCTGTTGAACAATTACGCCTTTCCCGCTGGAATGGGACTCAGCCTGAATCTGTCCGCGGATGGAAAATTTCTCGAAGACGGAACCTTACTCCTCCATACTTCGGAACTGTTTCTCATCAAGGAAAAAAAGTCCATCGGCAAACTCACGCTTTCCGGAGAATTGGGCAAAAGGTTTCAATGCAAGGGAATGATTCAGGATTTGAATGCCGGCCCACTGATCTCGTTCCTGTTTAAGAACAAGAACGCGGCATTGACCATCCGTCAGGCCGACTTTCATTTTGAGGGCAAAAAATTCACGGAAGAATCGCTTCAGTCCGAACTGATCGGGGAGCTGAAACTTCAGGCGGAAGCCTTGTCGGTTCCGGTCGAACTGGACAGCAAGAGCCGTCTTTTCCGTCTGGTTCTGATTCCTCTGGAGGCTCTGCCCTCCTTCATCAATCTGGCAAAACTGAAACTGGAGTTCAAGAAAGAAATGAATGCTTGTCTGTCCTCCATCAACGATGCCGTATCGGGAAAGAGAAACCTGGAGTTCGACAAAGCAAGCGTGGACCTCGCACTGGACCGCGGCAGTCTGAACGTCCGAGACATTTCACTGCGTGGGAAAGACATCGAAATGGAATCCATTCAGGGAAAACTGGATATGCCCACGGGAAATCTGAACATGAAATCTCTTCTGGTCATCTGCGGAGTCAAGATTCCGTTGACTTTTGAAGGAACCCTCAACCAGCCGTCTGTCAATCTTTTTGCCGCGGCAAAGGATTTTATCTCCATCAACACTCCCCTTCTGAAAACGATCAAAGAGGAAGCTTCCAAGATCATTCCGTCGGACACAGCCGTGGAAAAAGCCGTCAAACGGGGGCTCAAAAATCTGGACAAATTCCTGACGGAATAAAGCATCCGCCATCCATAGTACAGCAAAAGGAGACCTCCGGAATCCGTCGGTCTCCCGCCCCCGCCTCCCGTTTATTTCTTGACGGTTTTCGAAACCAGCCAGACGGGCTTCCAGATGCCGCCCACACCATTTTTGTCCTCCACCTGGACAATATGGATGTTGTCCAAGACAAGACTTCGATACGGGTGCGAACATTCGGGGAAAGGTCTTTTCTCTGGAGGGACTGTGCGAGAATCCGGTCTGTGGCGTTGAAGTCTGATCTGATTCCAGTTATTTTGAGTTTTTCAGACGCACTATTTCGCGTGCGAGTTTATCTCTTATCTCCTGCATTTCACGATTGGTTTTTACCTTGAACGTCATCATGCCTTCAATATCCATGTCAGGGAACGCCTTTTCTGCAAACCGAGGCAGTTTGTCGGATTTTGCAAGCTGTTTCCAGATGGTGATATAGTCAAAATCGTCAATGCCGTCGCGTGTGAGTTCCATTCTGAGAGAAGGCATGGTCATGCCGGGTTTTACGCCCGGATAAAACCAGTTGTGATTGACCCATTTGTTGTAGTGGATATCCTTGCGCTTCATATCGCTGTTGTCATTGTAGATGTTGATTTCCGAATACAGATATCCTTCGATATTATATTTGTATGCAAGCCAGTAGTAAAGACGTGGAACCGAAGCCGGATATACAAATTCACTGACTCCGACATCGTTGTAAGTCCATACTCGTTTGTTCTTTGTGGACGGGTTTGCACGCAGTTTCGCAACAGTTCCGAAGCTGGAAAACCAAATGTCCACGTGTTTTTCAAGCTCAGGTTCGATATGACCGATGAATACACCGGCCTGAACTCCGGGAGCATATTTCTTTGCGACTTCGATTGCTGTTCTGATTTCAGGATAGACCGTGTGATACGGTTCGTCCCAGAATACGAAAAAGACCTTGTCGAGCATGCCCAGTTGTTTGTAGTGAGAGTAAGTCTGTCCGACGAGCTGCCCGAAACGGGAATCGAATTCAGGTTTGTTGATCATATAATTTTCAACAACATCTTTGTAAGGCGTTCCATGTGAACCGAGCTGGAAGGTGGAATCCTGAAAAACGGTGAACTTGTCGATATTTAGATATTGATTCAGCGCCGTGTCGAATTTTGTCCAGTCCTGTGAAAGTCTGCCGTTGTTCCAGGTGCGTTTGGGCGAGGCAAGAAGCAGACGCGGACTGAAGCGGAACTCCTTGGCAAGTCTACACTGCGCGTTATCCTCAGACATATATTCGGCGGAGGAGATATTCTTGAAATAATTTTTGATGTAGCCTGATTTTATACAGTAAGCTGTCTTGAAATAAGGTCTGTCTGGCATGTCAAAGTCGTAGACTTCATGTTCGAACGGGATCGGCGCGGCTTCTTTGCCGTTGACTTTCAACTTGATGGTACCTTTGTAAATTCCGGCAGGAATCCCGTATGGTGTATTGACTCTCAAGGCAACAAAGTTGTTAAGCGAATTGCTTTTCATGAAAACAGGCGAAAGAATATCCGTAAAATATTCTTCGCGCAGAGTTCCGACGAATCCGATGTATTTGACGACCATTTTGTCGGCCGCTATCTCTTTGCCGGAACTGTTTTTGAGCATGGAGGGAATTACTTCAAGCGAAACAAGCGGTTTATCAGCCGTGACTGCAAAAAAAGCCGATTCAGCTTCTCCGCGGGCTGCTGATGTTTTGATGGCAGTAGATTTGCCTGTAACTTGCGGCATTTTCTCGCTTTCGGTATAGCGTTCGCCAAAAGTGTTCCAGACGTTAAGCCCGTCTGTTCTTGGGATCAACAGAGCTTCCGAAGTCTTTTTGAACATCTGTCTTGTTCCGCCGAAACGGACAAAATTGAATTTCGGTTCGAATGTGCCGCAAGTTTTTTCAAGTTCGATCTTCTGATTCACTTCGGCGAGGGTCTTGCCTATACCGCCTCCGATTATACGCATGCTCGGTTCACTACCGAATTTGACGCGTGCAATCGGTTCCTTACGGACCGCGATGTATAGCATGTCGCCGTTTGTTTCAACAAGATAATCATCAATGTAAAGCGGCATCCCGATGCACTTGTTGTCTGCCCAGTTCATGACGCTTATCGTTTTTTGGTTCAGGTTGATGTTGATCTGAAAATCCCATCCGGTTTTGCCTGGAAAACGCCCGGTCGCCTTGTTGTTGTCGACGTCTGAGTAAAGTCCTATAAGAACATTCTGAGTCTTGACAAAATCTTGAAGATTCGATATTCTGAGCGCCCAGACATATTTATCCGCATCGGAATACATTCCGACGCCTGTAACTTGATATTCATAGTCTTTGATGCGTCTATGCGTCTGCCAGTGAATAGGTACGGCAATGTCTTCCGCCAACAGCGAAAAAACAATTGCCAAGGTGAAACTTGATACAAAAAGAGCGCGTTTCATAATATTGGTTCCTTTTCTTTATCGAGTTTGTTTTATTGACAAGTTGTTTACTGGGAGTCAAGCATCCACCAGAAACGGTTTTTATTTGTATTACGGTCGCTCCATCCGGTCGCGATCTGTTCTTTAGAGGAAATCGCACGACCGTCCCAGCAAACAAAATTGATGCTTGTTCCGGCAGTTTTCAAAGCCGAATATATGCCATCGTCGCGTCCGTGTCTGTAGCGCAAAGCTCGTTTCTCGTCGCCGACAGCATAGGCCAGTTCATAATATTCGATGCGGAAATGATGTCCGTCGACCCATATTATCATTTTAGGATTTTTGATGTCAGCCGTTTTGATTTTTCCAATTGGGTTTGTCGCATACCCCCCGTAAGGTTTTTTGACTTCCTTCTGATCTGACGGACATGTAAAATACTTGTTGTATGCCAGCCCGTCGGACGTATCATATTTCTGGTTCATAAAATTGGCGAGTTTCAAATGCGTGCTGTCCGTAGTGCTTGCGTAATACGGGACGCAACTGTTGTATGTGTCGGTATAAAGGACAAACTGAAGATGGAGCTGTTTGAGTTTGTTGATACAACTGATGCTTCTGGCCTTCTCCCGCGCCGAGTTCAAAGCAGGCATCAGCATGCCTGCCAGGATCGCGATGATCGCGATCACGATGAGAAGTTCTATCAGTGTAAAATCCATGCGTTTTCCAGGCAAATATGAAACAGGTAAAAGTGGGGACAGAATGCATTCTTTCATCGGCTGACTTAATGAATTGTTTTTCATTTTACATCTCCTTTTTTATTTGACATTAGTTGTTTTTGGGTTGCGTCTGCGAATTCTCAAGCAGTTCCGAAATCACGTGCCATGCAAGTTTCGGCCGTCGAAACTCATCAAGAACGCCTTTGTTGTTAAGCCCGGAAGGATGCTGGAGAAGAACCGGTCCCTGAATGCAGCTGCGGTGATTGGAGAACTGCCATATCGCCAGTCCCGAATAGCGCGGATGGTTCAGTATGTAAGTCAGCGCCGTTTTCAGAAGTCTTGCCTGATACTCCTCGGACCAACGGACTCCGCTGTGTTGGCCAAGAATCGCGGCGGCACCTATTTCAGTTATCATCAGCGGCTTGTCGCGGAATTCTGGACGCGATGCGAATTCGGCTATCTCGTCAAAACGCGGCTTGATGCTCTCAATGGAATCTATTTTGTTCAGATCCTGATACCAGCCCGGGTATACGTTAAACGAGATGATATCAGCCAGATCAAGACATGTGCAGTTCTCGCATACGCAGGTCGCAAACGTGACCGGCCTCGTGTTGTCTTCGTTCAGTATCGCGGTTTTTAGCCTGCTCACGATCTCGCGTGTCTCTGGCGTGCGCGTATCGGCTTCATTCAGAAACGCCCATATCACAACTGACGGATGATTGGCGCTGAAATGCACCATCGAGACGGCTTGTGCAATCTGCCGTTCCTGGAACACCGGATCGCAGAGCCTGTTCGGCTTGTCGCCCCACCCGAGCGCCTCGTCCCAGACCAGTATTCCGAGCCGATCGCACAGCGACAGAAAAACTTCCCTCTGCGGGTAGTGGCTTCCGCGTATGAAATTGCATCCCTGTTCGCGGATCATGCGCAGATCTTCAAGCATAAGCGATGCTGGAACGGCGGCTCCGAATTCAGGATGACTTTCATGTCGGTTATAGCCTATGAGCTTGACCGGCTTTCCGTTCAGCAGGAAAAGCCCGTCGCGGCATTCGACCGTCCGCAGACCGAAACTTCCCTCCCAGAGACCATCGCCGACATTGATACGGAGTTTGTGCAAATGAGGCGTTTCAGGGGACCAGATGTGCGGATCAGGCACATGAAGCAGAAGTGTGGTTTCCGCACCAGTCAGTTCGGCTTTGGATGCAGGCGTATCGTCAAAGGAGAGAGACACATGGCGGCAGACCGAAGTATTTCCGGCAAGGACGATCTTGACGGAGACTTCGCCGGTTTTCGGGACCAGCGTAACTATCCGGACTTGTTCGATGTAAGCCTCAGGCAGTTCGGCCAAAGTCACGGAGCCGAATACCCCGCAAAATCCGTACATGTCGTAATCCATGTGAAAAAGAACCGGCTCGCCCGGATGCAGGACATTGTCCAAAGCTATCGTGAGTATGTGTTCGCGATCGGTTCCGGCATCGAAAACCCATTCCGTGCATCCCCACGGATTGACGTATTGACCGATCTCATTGTTGTCCCATGAGATTTTTCCCCACAGACCACATCCGTCTATACGAAGTCTGACGAGTCCCGATGTCCAGACTTTACGCCGAAAAACTCCAGTACCTTTCTTGCCGAGGCGCCCGCATGATACGTCATAGCACCCCGGCACGACAGCTGTTTCCGGAGTCTCAACCTTTGCGGCATCCAGACTTTCCGCAGTCGCTCCTTCGATAAATGCAAAGTCCCAAATCCCGTCAAGTGCGGTCGGAAGTCCGTTTCTCAACATTTTACGCGTCTCCTATCGTTTCGTCCGTTTGCAATTATTAAAACAAATCGCATTTTCGGAATAATTCTTCTTTTCCTGCTATAATTATACTTGAAAAAACGGTTTTCCGCAATAGATTGAATTAGCACTATATTGACAAAAAATATGAGAAAACGGGATTTTTCCATGCCGAGAAACATCAGTTTTTATCTGCGCCACACTTCCGGACAATATTACGAGGAGGATTTTCTCCTGGATCATAACCGGATGTCCGCCTTCAACTCCAACGCCATCACGCTTTGCGGCTACGGTGAATCCTTTTTCAAGCCAGGGGCGGAAGTTTCCATTCATCATCCCTACTGGGCGCTGACCTATGTCGCGGAAGGTTCCGCATACCTCATTTCCGAAGCCGGAGTAAAACAGAGGATGAAGCCCGGCGACCTCCTGATCTTCGGGCCCGGCCTCCATTATCAATACCGCGTTCCGAAAGACACGACCGTCTTCCGGAAAATCATCCTGATCAACAACGGACAGCTGGTATCGTTCCTGTTCAATCAGGGAATTCTCAAAGGGCACGATCTGCTCCGTCTGAAAAATCCATCGCGGGTCAATTCCTTCTTTGAACAGATCAAGAAGCTCGCCACCGAAGGAGACCCGGAACTGTCCAAGAAATTATCCGTGCTCGCCTACGCCTTCATTCTGGAATTGATCGATCAGGCAGGAGCCGAAAACATTCCCGACGATTTCGAGAGCATCGTGAGAGACATCAGCCTCCACATCGGAGAACATCATACCCTGAAATCGCTGTCCCGCCGCTATGGCATCGGAACGCGCACCCTCAACCGCCTGTTTCTGGAACATCTTCGATGCACGCCGATCCAGTATCTGATCGACACGCGCCTGAAATATGCGGAACAGCTGCTTTCCACCGACTTCATGCCGATCCACGATATTGCCGAAACCTGCGGCTACAGAACTTTTTCGTTCTTTTCCCGCGTCTTCAAGAAACATTCCGGGCTCACGCCGAGAGAATTCAGGCGCAGGAAAGTGGCCGCCGATCCGCCCCTGAAAAGGCATCGCTGAAAATACGGGAAGCCGACCTCACCAGCCGTTGCTTGTAAAGCGATTGGAAAATCACCTGTTTTCCGGGAGACGGGAAAGAATGCGGACCGCCGCGCAGGCCGCGCCGAATCCGTTGTCGATGTTGACCACCGTCACCCCGGAGGCACAGCTGTTCAGCATGGCCAGCAGCGCGGTGATTCCCCCAAGCGACGCGCCGTAGCCGACGCGGGTCGGAAGCGCGATCACCGGACAAGACAGCAGCCCCGCCGCGACGCTCGGAAGGGCGCCTTCCATCCCGGCGGCGGCGATCACGACATCCGCCGTACGCAGCCGTTCGAGTTTTGAGATCAGACGGTGAAGTCCGGCGATTCCGCAATCGGGGATCAGTTCGCACTCGTAACCGCAGGAATCGACTGTCAGGTAGGCCTCGCGGGCCATCGGGAGATCGGAAGTTCCCGCACAAATCACGCAGACGCGCCCCCGCTTTTTCGGCATGGAGCGGACAATCCGGACCGTTGCCGCAAGAGCATCGTGCTCCGCCTCCGGAAATTCCGCGAGGAGAGCCGGAACCGCCTCCGGGTTCACACGGGTGGCCAGCACCGTTTTTCCCGATTCGTGGAGACTGCGCATGATTCCGAGAAGCTGCCCGGCGGTTTTTCCTTCTCCATAGATGAATTCGGGAAAGCCGCAGCGCGTCTCTCTGTCCATATCCAGTTCGGCGTATTCTTCGAGCGGGGTGTGTTTCATGGATTCTTCCGGGGTTGAGGTTGCCTTTCCTTCTTAATTTATCCTGAAAAAGCGTAATTTCAACGGAAAGAAAAATATCATTTCCGGAAAACGGGTGTATATTTCCATCCGTATGGAAAATGCGATGGAGGAATCATGAGGAAAGCTTTTTTTCTGGACCGGGACGGCGTCATCAATGAAGAGGTGGATTATTTGCACAAGCCTGAAGACGTGGTTCTCTGTCCGGGAGTGGGAGATGCGATCCGGAAAATCCATGAAGCCGGATATCTGGCGGTCGTCGTATCCAACCAGTCCGGCATCGCAAGAGGCATGTTCACCCTCCGGGAAGTCAGGGCGGTGGAACGGAGGATTCTCGAAATGCTCGAACACGAAAACGCCCGTCCGGACGCCTTTTATTATTGCCCCCACCACAAGGATGGAACCGTTCCTGAATTCACCCTGGAATGCGACTGCCGGAAACCGAGGCCGGGGCTTCTTCTCAAAGCAATCCGCGACCTGGGCATCGATCCTTCCGCCTCATTTCTCATCGGCGATCAGCTTTCCGATCTCCGTGCCGGCGAGGAAGCCGGATGCAGAGCCGTCGTCATGGTCGCGACCGGACACGGCGTCCAGAATCTTGAAAAGGCCCGCGCGGAAAAACGGATCGTCAAATCCGGCCTTCCGGAAGCGGTGGAATATCTTCTATCTTTATGAAAAAACATTTTGCTTTTTCACGAAACGGGGTTACATTGTAGCGGGAACATGAGGGATGCGGTATGAAAAGCATGAATATCAACGCGGGACTGCTGGAAAAGGTCAAACGCAAATTTCTGCGTATGAAATCCCCGCTGGAGTTCGGCGGAGGCGCCCATCGCTTCAATACACTGAGTGTGATGAACCTCCCTCCCGAAATGGCGCACCGCGACGCCGCGTATGAACAGATCGAACTCCTTTTCAACAGCAGCCGTTTCGATGCTTCCAGCGAAAACCGCGAGAAATTTTACACCCGCCTCAACGAACTTCTCGAAATCGCCCTGGAAAAAACAGAGTTCATCCATAACGCCTCCAGCTCGCAGAAGTGCCAGCTCGGAAGCGAGGAAATGCTTCTTTACCTGCGGCTGGTCCAGAAAAATCTCGTCGCGCTTCAGGAAATCGCCGCCTCTCAAAGTCTGATCCGGCAGAATAGCTCCACTTTCGAGGAAATGCTTGAAAATCCTTCCGCGGCCGCTTTGCTCCCGTTGGAAAAAACTCTTTTCACGACGGAAGTCTCCCTGTATTCGGCCGTCAAGGAAACCCTTTCGGCAGTAAGCCGGCAGCTATCCGTCTTCCAGTCCCAGCGCCGCAAACAGATGTTCACCAAGAGCGACAGTGAACGTTATGCCACGGCACACGCGGAATATACCCGTCTGTATTCGGGCGACCAGCAGGAAATTCCATCCGACAGCGAGCAGAAACCGTCTCATAATATGCCCATCGCCTCCAGTTGAATGGATGTCCGTAAGCACACGGATATCCGGGAGGGAATGGAAACTTACTCAAGCACTCCGATGTACGGGAGATTGCGGTATTCCTCTTCGGAATCGAGTCCGTAACCGACCACATAACGGTCCGGAATGTCGAATCCTACCCAATCCGGCGTCAGGAACTGTTTCCCCGCGACATTCTTGTTCAGGAATACGCACGTTTTGATGCTCAGCGCTCCGCTTCCGGCCAGATGTTCCCGGATGCACTTCATGCTGAAACCGGTGTCAAGGATGTCATCCACCAGAAGGATATGGCGTCCCGCGGGAGGGGTTTTGAGTTCGGAACGGATATTCAGTTTCCCGCTGGAGCTGTCATTCTCATAACTGGAGGCGGCGAAAAGATCGATACGGAGCGGCAGATGGATCCGGCGCACCAGATCCGCCCCGAAAAGCAGCGCACCGTTCATGATGACGACAACCGTCAGGTCTTTTCCCTTGTATGCCTCCGTAATGGATTCGCCCAGCTCGGCGACCCGCTTTGCGATCTCCTCTTCCGAAACCAGAATCTTCATCGTCGCATTTCCTCATTTCTGTTCCGGATACTCTACTCCCTTTTCCCGCTTTTTCAAGAGACAGGAAGAAGCCCCCCTCCCTCCGGGGAGCCTTCCCGCGCCTGTTTTTCAGGCGAGAATTATTCCCGGGATAGGGTGTAGTCGCAGCTCCAGACCGCACTTTTCCCGGGGGCAAGCGTAATCATCGAGGAAATCGGTTCGACCGTGTATCCCTCTTCCAGATTCGACCATGAATAAAAGCCGTCGTATGCCTGTTTCGGTTCAATGGTCAGGACTTCGCGGATTTCATCTCCGCCCTCGACCCGGATGGCGCCGGGCTTGAGAATCTCCACATCCAGACGGCCGAAAAGCAGATGCTTCCGCAATTCAGGCGCGGCATCCTTCGCCTTCAGGAAAAGATGCTCCGTTTTCGGACGGGAGGGCGTGAAAACCGCGGAACCGCTCCGGACTTTCGTAATCGAATTGATCGTTTTCTCTCCGGCAAACGCCGATCCGGTTTTCGGAAAATTATTGACCTTGAACGAGAATGTCATCGCCTGTCCGGTCGGGTTGGTGAATTCGTACGAAAGGGTAAACTTTTTCCCGTTGTCGCGCAGGAGAATGCTCTGGCGGATCGTCAGGTCTTTCAGCGGATTCCGGATTGCGGACGCATTCTGGAAATCGGGCACCCGATATTGGAAGACAACACACGGGTTTCCGTCCACGCGTTTGATCTCGGCGATCTCAAAAGAGCACGGTTCGGACGCCTGTTCCGGAGAATTCAGCGTGAAACGTCCCAGAAAACCGCGCCCCTTGTGAAAAAGGGAGTCCGGCCGGCCCCGGCCGGCGGCCTCCCAGGAGACCGCCTCGCTGCCCTCCAGCGCGGCCACGCCGAGACGTCCGCCGCCCTGTTCCAGATACAGGACCGCCCGGCCATTGTCCTTCAAGACCTCCCAATAAGCGGAGGAATTTCCGTCGCGGAACGGTTGAACCCGGCTTCGATTTTTGTATTGCGACAGAAGAGTCCCCAGCTTTTCACGGAGTTCCTTCTGATCGACGGTGTCTTTGGCGGAAACAGAAGCGGAATTCTGGGCCGTCAGTCTCAGAATCATGGTTCCGTTCGGAGGAACCTCCGCCAGAAAGCCCTTCCCGACGTCCCCGCCCCCGAGGGCTTTACCGTCGGAAAGAAAAGAGCGTCCGCCAAGAATATCCTCGACATGGTAATAGGGCGATTCAGCCCCGGGCACGGCCAGTTCGAGAAACGCGGGCGAATTTTCATTATAGTTGAGGAGGGTGATCAGAAAATCTTTACCTTTCCGATGGCCGATGACGCGGAGATTCCGGTCCAGCTGGGGAAAGGAGATCTTTGTGTTTTTCCCGCTGCCGTCGGCGGCATCCAGTCTGACGACGTTCCTGCTCTCGAAACGGACCTCCTGCTTTGCCGCTTCCTTTCCGGCATAGAACGCTTCCGCCTCCGCAATGGCGGCATAGGAGTCCCGGATGGAGCGGAGATAGCGTCCGTCGAACACATCGTTCGGCCAGAAGCCGATTCCGTATCCGCCGAGCGCGGCGACCGCGACAATGTTCTGCATCACTTTTTCAGGCGTGTAGCGGTTGTAATACATCGCCATGTTCTCCGTCGGGTCGATGAAGGGAAAACAGGGCTTTTTCAGTTCGGAAATATTCAGCTTCATCTGATCGAAGAACGGAATTCCGGTGATGTAAGGCATGTCCTGATGCATGTCGACGATCGGATCGGCGGCCTGAATGTCCACCCCGCACCATTCGGAAACACGCTGGCGGCCCGTCTGAAGAGGATCGCTGATCAGCCAGAATTCGACGCCGGGCAGTTTGGTGCGGATCATCGCGGAAATCCGTTCCAGGATCTGCTGATGCTGGCGGATGCGGAAACGGAGCCACGCCTCCTTGTATTTGGAAAGGATCTCCTCCGTGGAAGGCACGGACTGAAGTTTGGCGAAATCGCGGAACCGGGTCCGGTTTTCCGCGCTGAAACAATGCTTCATCGTGCCCGGTTCATAGTCCAGCGCAATCGCCTTGATGTGCGGATTGCCGCGGATGCCCTTCGCATATTCATCGGCAAGGACCCCCCAGACCAGATTCTCGGGGTCCTCGATCAGATACCACGGACTGACCGTGTTCGGAATCACCTTGCCGTCGGCGCCGACCGAAGGCGGAAGTTTTCCCTTGAAGCGGTTCTGCGAAACGGCGTTATAGAGCGGCCCGAACCACGGCATGCTGTAGGCGGAAGCCACATGCTGACTGTAGCTGTATGAATCGAAAACCTGTTTCTTTTCCGCTTCCGGGAAGGCGTTGATGTGATACGGATCGGATATCCACGGACGTTTCTGAAGAGACGTCCAGAACTTCGTATAAAGTTCGCCGGTGTTCTCCGGAGAATTCATGTTCCAGAGACGCGCGATGCAAAGCTGGAAGGCGGAACAGGGTTTCGGAGGCATCGCAATTTCCGGCAGGATCGTGACATGAAAAGACTCTTCCGGATACTCCTTTGAAGAACTTTTCAGATGCCAGAAAACTTTTCCGGCCTCGCCGTCCGGCCCCTCCGCTTTCAGATAAATACGGTCATAGTTCTCCCATGCGTATGACGGACCGAGTTTGCCGACGAAACCGGGCGCGAAAGTGATCTCATAGCGCGTATATTTCTTTCCGTCGCGCACAATCGGAGCAGAAGTAAAAACGTCACGTTCGAAAACCACTTCGTTCTTCGCGTTCCGGGCGGGAAGGAGCGCTCCGGAACCGATGTACCGGATTCCCTCGGGAAGTTCCAGAATCATCCGGAGGGAACCGTCCGCAATCAGTTTGCGGTCCAGCGTCATGCGGAGAAGAAGCGCGGCGGGAAAATTGCGGCACAGGGAATAGGTCCGGTTCTGAAACTCGACCGGATACAGTTCCGTCTTCAGCGCCACGGTCATTTCCGGAGCTTCCGCTTTCTCCAGTTTGACGGCATCGAAGCGAACGCATCCGCTCGCCTGACGAAGCGCCAGAATGATCGAAAGGGATTTCCCCTGAAGCATTCCGGTTTTGAACTTGTGCTCGACTTTTTTCCAGTCGAAGGAACCGGTCGCGTGCCGGTAGAGACCGCTGCCGATGCTGAAAAGAGGATTCCCGCTGTCCATGATGTAGATCATCGCGCCGCAGAACGGTTTGGTGCCCGTAATCTTGTCCGCTTTGATGTAGTAGCTCAGACAATAGGAGGTGTTCGGCTCCAGCCGGATTCCCTGCGTCAGAAAAGTCTGCTGGACATCATCCTTGTTGCGGATGCACAGCGAGGCGGGCGCGTTCACGAAGTCGGAACGGTCCAGCGACACTTCCCCCAGAGGCGGCCCCCAGGATTGCACTCCCCATTTTTCAGGCATGCCGTTCTCACGGACAGCGGAAAAGTCGCCGTTGACGACAAAATTTTCTCCGCAGAAAGCCCCGCACAGACACAAAAACAACCCAAGAGACAACAACAGTTTCATATGATTCATCCTTCCAGATCAGGGTACATAAACCACGGTATTCTCATCCAGCAGCAGATAGTAGGGTCCCTGCGTGGCCGAAAGTTTCGATATCTTCTGTCTCGGAACCGATTCGGCATGACCGTCCAGCATCACAACGTTTGCCAGCTTCCGGTGCCGCAACATAATGTTGGCCGTGCCGGTAGACTGCCACGAATAGATGACGTATTTCATATTCCAAGCGCCCTTGACCCCGGAATCCCCGAAAAACCCGGTGGTCGAAGGCTGGTTCGTTTTGCATGCCCGCGGATAGTTGATGCCGCCTCCGCTGTAAAGGGAATTGTAGAAAACGCCATAGGAATTTTCCCACGCGTATCCCCAACTGTAGAAATTGCTCTTTCTCAAGTTCGAACAGTTGGCGATTTTCGGATTGATGAAGCCGGCCTTGTAAATGGTCTCCCCCCAGAAAGGCGCTCCTCCGCCAGCCCCTTGAAGCGGCGGCATCCATCCGACATAATCGTCCGTATACATGATCACTCCCTGGGAAAGCTGTTTGAGGTTGTTGATGCATTGAACGCTCCGGGCCGTTTCCTTCGCCTGGTTCAACGCGGGCAGAAGCATTCCGGCCAGAATGGCGATAATCGCAATTACAACCAGAAGCTCGATCAGCGTAAACAAGTTCCGCGGCGGATTCATAAGATATCTCCTTTCATTAATTTCGGTTTCAGGATTTCTGAAGAGACTGTTTTATTCATAAGCATGTCACTTAATTTTTCGACGGCCATATATCCGATCTGATAAAATGGCTGAACAATACGCATGATCGGCTGAAAATCACAGAACCCGAAAGGCTGGTCATACCCGACCAGCTCAAAATCTTTTCCGTAAATCCAGCCGCGCCGGGCGGCCAGCAGTAGAATCCATGGACAAAAATCTGGACTGGTCGTGAAAATCCCGACCGGTAACTTTGATTCATTCAATACTTTTTCCAGAAATCCGATGATTCGTTCCGGTGGCGCTGTATGGACGGATTCGAACGGATATCTTTCCGCCTTTTTTCCAACGTCCCCGAGGACCTTGCAGAACGCGTCATCCCGAAGATGAAAGAGCCTGCTCTCAACGGTAACAAGCATATAGGAACGCAGTCTTTTGAAACGAAGCAGATACTTTGCCGCGAGCTTTCCGCCGTATTCTTCGTCCATGTCAAGAGAAATGGTCTGCTTCATCGGCCATTCGGCCGTGTCGAGCGAAATGACCTTGCCCCCGTTCCGGATATATTCCTCCAACCGGACCAGAATTCGTTCATAGTTCCGGTCCCAGAAGGGTACAAAGCTGATCATGCCAGTATGCCGGTAGGAATCCATGGAATCGATGAAGCGGAAATAGGATTCCGCCGTCATACCGAAGGAAAAAGTCAGGGGCACGGAAAACTTGTTGGCGGCGGCGGAAAGTCCATGGATCAGTTCGATAAGCAAAACATTTTTCCAGGAGGGGAGAAAAACCCCGACGGTAGCTTTCTTCCCCTGCCGGAGACTGGCCGCTTCGATGTTCGGGCGGTATCCCATGTTTTCGGCGATGCGCCGGATCTCCTCGCGGCGGGCCGGTGAGACGCGCGTATACCGTTTGTCGTTCAGCACCACAGACACCACCGCCGGGCGGACTCCCGCCGCTGCCGCAATGTCTTTCAATGTCACACTATTTTCCATATTCACGCACATTTCATAGTTGCTGTAATCGTTTACAGCATTATTATACATAAGTTTATCCGTTTTGTCAAGATGCCCGCCTGTAAAAATGATGAAAAAAAATTGAATTCCGTATCATACCCGCTCTCCGGCTTTCAAATTCGGAGCTGACAATCCGCCCCGGACAAAAGAAATTCTGCCCACAGGATATGGATAAGGAAAAGGAATAGAAAAAGGAAAGCGGTGATCCGAATTGCATTCTCTGCGAAGACATGATACAGTATGGCATTCTTCCGCTGTTCCTGGTGCGGGAGGAATCCGACGGACCGCAGTTCGCGGGACGATCCAGGGAAATATCCGTCGGCATGCAACCACAGCAGACAAAGGGGAGAAAAAGATGAAAAAAGGATTCACATGGATTCTGGCGCTCGCGGCTGTCTTTTCCGCAATAAATCTTTTCGCAGACAGGGAAGACGTTCTCATCGCGCGCTCATATACGGCATGGACGGGCCCGCAGGGATGGCAGTTCGACCGGATAGACGGGTATCTTACTGCCACCGGTCCGGTCAATCTCAACACCATCGATTCCTTCATGGTATACAAAGATGCCGAATACGAGCTTTCCGGATTCTTCCGGACACCGGGCAGCCAATCGGACATGACACGCATCCAATTCGGATTTGCCCCCATCGACGCGAACAGCAACCTGATCCCGCCTGCAAGTGTGTGCGCGGTAGCCGGCACGAACGCCGTCCTGGCGGTTCCGGTGAGATCGGGCAATCCGACCCAGTTCCCCGGGAACGGAAACTGGCAGGGAAACGGGAACATCGCTTTCCAGACAAACCCGAACTATTCCGGGTTGCCAAATACGAATACGTCCGCCAGTTTCAATTATAACTACGACGGAGAGTCCATGGCCCTTTCTCTGCGGAATCCCATGAGCTATTCTCCGGGCTGGAACTACAATTCCGGCCGGCTCTCCGGCAGGGGCGGTTTCAGCAAGGCGCCTTTTGGCTGGACCCATTTCGCCACACGGATCAAGGGAGCCAATCTTCTGAGAGGCACCGTCAACGTATGGTTTCCCGGCACCGCCCAAGCCAAGGTCTTCATTTTCATTCCCGACAGTCTCCAGCTCGACATCAGGGACGTCTACGTCACCAGAATCACCAATGACTGATATGCTGTCATTCTTTAACCCGGAGAATTTCGCTCTCCCGTGAACAAAAGGATTTTTTCATGAAACGAATCGCAGTCGCCTTTCTGGGGCTTGCCGCCGCCTTCGCCCTCGACGCGAAGGAAATCAAAATTCTCACCATCGGAAACAGTTTTGCCGCCAGCGTATTCGGACCGCTCCCGCTGATCGCGAAATCCGTTCCGGACTGTTCCGTCATAATCGACCGGGCCAACATCGGAGGATGCTCCCTCGAAAGGCACTGGAAAGAATATGAACAGTCCCTGAAGGATCCTGCCCACAAGCCCTACAGCGGGAAAAAGGCCAATCTGGTCGATATGCTCACCAAAGAGAAATGGGATGTGGTCACCATCCAGCAGGCCAGCCCCGAAAGCTGGAAGCCGGAAAGCTATCAGCCATACGCCGAAAACCTGATCCGGGTGATCCGCAAATATGCCCCGCAGGCGGAAATCGTGATTCAGCAGACATGGTCCTACCGCTGCGACGCCCCCCGCCTCGCCGAATGGAAGATCGACCAGAAGGAAATGTACAACCGTCTCACAAAAAATTATACGGACCTCGCGGCGAAATATCAGCTCCGCGTAATTCCCTCCGGACTCGCCGTCCAACTCAGCCGCGAAGGCGAAAAGAATCCCTTCCAGCCGATTTCCCCTGAAAAGCTCAAGGAAATCAAACCGCCCGCCCACCCCGACAATTCCGGGGATGTCGTCGGACAAAGCCGCTGGATCAAGGACAAAAAAAGCGGAGAGCAGAAGTTGAGCACGGACGCCATTCACCTCAACGCGCGCGGCGCCTATATGCAGGGGTGCGTCTGGTTCGCAACGCTGTTCGGCAAGAAAACCTCCGACATCCGTTACGTCCCGAAGGGAATCACTCCCGAAGACGCAAAATTTCTTCAGGAATGCGCACAGAAGGCCGTCGACACCTTTCCGCAGGTCAAAAAATGAACGGATTCCGTTCTTCGAAAGAATGACACCGAGGGGACGGAATCATCCCAGGGTTTCGTCCCCGTGTTCCACCAGCCATTGCCGGGTCTGCTGAACTTCCGGAATGCCGACGTCGGCGATGCAATTGGAACAGAGGATGATGCCGTCCAGCTTCCCCGCGTGCATGTATTTCCGATAGATTTCCAGTTGCATTTCCATGAGTTCAGGAGTCAGAGGACGTCCGTTGCCGTAGTCCCACATATAGCAGCCCGCGAGGAAACGTTTGCCGGGCGCGGCGGCAAAGGCGCGTTCCAGATTCTCTTCCAGCTTCAGGATGTTTTCGCCGTACCACGTCCAGAAGGTGATCACGTCGAACACCTCAAGATATTCCTCCACCGGAATGCCGAACTCCCTTTCGTAGTAGACGGTCCACATCTCCATTTTCCGTCCGACACCCTCGTCGAAACGTTTCCGCATCCGGCGAAGCACCTCGGGCGTGAAAATAGCGCGGCGGCGCTCCGTCAGAAGGAAATCGTCCATCACTCCGCCGATCACGTTCGGGAACATCTTTGCCTGACGGATCACTTCCTCCAGATCCCCGCCCTCTTCCTCGTTGCGGGTCACACCCCCGGCGCCGACCAGCGACCAGACCACCCGGTCCAGTCCCGCCAGCGCCCGCGTTTCTTCGTCGAAGGGCGGAAACGGCCCCGCCGTCATCGCCACCCGGCAGCAGTTGGAAATCCCGAAATAACGACATCCCTCCGCCGGAGTCATCCGGTTGGTTCCGGGAAGATTATAGAATCCGCTGGCATGGTGGGAGCCCGGGGTCTGTCCCCACAGCCAGACATGATCACGCAAACAACCCATGACGCACCTCTCTTTTTCATTACACGATTTTCCGGTATCCGCAAATCAATTTGCTTTTACTTTTCCGATGGCTATATTATACCCGGAAACGCAATTGCAATCAATGTCATAAATTCCAAAGAAGATGTCTGTTTTTCTAAAAAACACCTATTTTTCGAACAAAAAAGACCTTCCGGAGGTAAAAATCTCTCACCACGGAAAGTCTTTCATCGTCGCGAACTGGAATTACCGCAACCTCAACATGCCCTTCTGGTATTTATACTGGAACGAGACTCCCGGCGGGACGCTGATCTTCGACAAACAGGAAATCGACCTGACGCCGGACCGCCTCCTTCTGATCCCTCCCCATACCACGTTTTCCACCTTGCTCAAACATTCCTTCCACCATTTCTACATTCATTTTGCGGCGGGCGGAATTTTCGAAAAAGTCAGGAGAGCTCCCGTTCTGCTGCCGTCCCAACCGTTTCTGGAAACACTGAAGATCCCTGTTGAAAATGACACCTTCCGTTCATTGCAGTTGTATGCGTTGGTCTACGGGGCTCTTTTGCGCCTGCCCCGGGAATGTTTTGCCGGAGAGTCCGAACCGGACATGGACCCCAGAATCCGGCAGGCGTTGGCGCTGATGGAGAATCTGGAGCCGGACGATGCCGGGAATATGAAAGTCTGCCGGAAAGTCGGCATGTCCCTGAGCAATTTTCATCGTCTTTTCAAGCAGGAAATCGGGATCTCGCCCAAGCATTACACCCGGAATCTCCGTCTGGAAAAAGCCCGTTACCTGCTTATGTTCTCCGCCCTGAAAATTTCTGAGATTGCCGATCATCTCGGTTTTGCCGACCGCTATCATTTCTCCAAGACGTTCAAGGCCTGCTTCAACATCACGCCCGCGGCCTTCCGCGAACAGAATCAGGAAAACAATCTCCCGATAACTTCCGCCGACAGAAATTCCACGGCGCATCCCTGACATCGGACAAGTTCCCTCCTCTTTCTGCAGAAGGGCTGTTGACTTCCCCGATCCCCCGGCTTATATTGGGAAAAGAAAATCGGATTTCCAACAAAGGGGGCTGGGATGAAAGACCGTTTCAATCCATTCGTTTCCGCGTTGTCTCTCATGGGGTTCAGCCTCCTTTTCCTTCCGGTGTATTTCATCCTTACTTTCCAACAGCAATGGGACTGGTTTTTCAGTCCGGCCGCCATGAAAAATACGCCGTTTCTGTTTTGCGGCTATCTCCTGATACTGGGACTTGTCCTCCTGATTCCGATATTCCTGTATGCTGTAACCCAGATCCGGATGCTTCAGGAACTCTGGCGAAAATTCTTCCCTGAAAAATCCATCCGGACACCGGCTTTCTTCTGGTTTCTTCTGATTCCGTTACTCCGCTCATTTCTCCTTCCTGCCGTCTACCTGATTCTTGCGTGGAAACGCAAAAAGGTCCCGGATGCGCCGCGGGTCCCTTTCTTGCTGACGCTGGCCGCGGGAACCTCCGCGCTTGGACTGATCCTGGACGGGGCCATGTATTTCTGTTTTCCGGGCAGCATCGTTTTCTCTTTGCCATATTTTCCACTCTATGCAAAATATTCCGACTGGATGGGAGTGGGTTTTCTGCTTTATTTCATATTGATCGTAATTTTATCCCGGGCGTTGACCGGAGTCGCCTTTTCCAGAACCGCGAAGGCAATGGGAATCGCGGCAGGCGTCATGGTTCCGATTTACCTGACAACCGCTTTTCTGACGATCCGGAATGTGGAAAAGCGGGAAGCAAAACTCATCGCGGAACTGCGGTCCGTCAAAGCCCCCGTGACACGCGCCGAGGCCAGGGAATTCTATTACCGGGGAACCGAACCAGACAAGGATTTCACGGCATGGGTGGACGCCCATACAGAGAGGGATAGAAAGCAGAAAACACCTCCTGAAATATCGCTTGTAAATGAGTTTTTTAAACACAAGCCCAACGAGTGGGCCGAAAAGCGGGAGACTCTCTCCAAGGCTCTCCGGGAACCAGCCATCCAGAAGTACATCGCGGAGACGGACTCCCTTGCCCGGAAAGACAAACTGCTCCGCTATCCGAGAAAGTATGATGAAATGCTTTGTGCCATCTTATTGCCGGAACTAATCTGCTTGCGGACGGCCTCCCAAATCTATTGTCTGCGGATCGTCGATGCGGTCAACCGGAAAGACCGGGCGGAAGCCATGCGCCTTCTCCAACTCTCCATGGATTTTCAGAACAACACCCAGAAATATCCGGACTGGATTCTTTCCATGCTGGTGGAAATCGCTTCTGAAGCCATCCGTCTGGACGCCGTCGAGTATATGCTTGGCTCCGGAGTCCTTACGGACGCCGATCTGGAACATCTTTCTGAAATATACCGGGGACGCGAAAAACATTTCTTCGAATCCGCCGATAACGCGTTCCGGGGAGAATCGGCAATGGCACTGGACCTGTGGTTTACTCTTCTTCAGAATGGCGTGCCCTTCTCGTCCAAAGAGTTGAACTATAAAAACAGGATGCCGCAATACACGAGTTTTTCGGTATATTATATTTTCATGAACGACGGTCTTTCCGCGGGAAACAACTGGCTGGAACTGATCCGGATCATTCAGACCGGACGGGATTACCATCAGATTCAAAAAGAGATCGAAAATCCGCGCTTTGAAATCAATAAGAAAAACATGCCTCCGTTCGCGTATTTGAGCGGAATGCTGTATCCCGCCCTTGCCTCCTCTTACATAAAGACCAACATAATTGCCGCGCAACTGCGGATGTGTCTGCTGGCGCTGGAAATCGAAAAATACAAACGGGCGCATAACGGCAAACTGCCGGAAAGTCTGTCCGAACTCAAACTTGAAAAAATGCCGGTCGATCCCTTTACGGGAAAACCATTCCTTTATCAGCACGGAAAAATCAAGCAGTTCATCCCTCTCCGTTTCTGGAATAACGGCCCGGAAGCTGTCATTGAACAGGAAGGATACCGCCTCTATTCCGTCGGTTACGACGGGAAGGACGACGGCGGACACTCCGTTCGGGACACTGTTTTCACGGTGGTCAAGCCTTCCGCCACAGCGGAAAAGAAGACCCCGTAAAAACGGGTTGACAATGCCGGAATCACGAGAGGTTATTTTCCTAGGTCAACCGCGCCAATGATGTCGCGGATCGAACGGAAGCCCTTGCGGTCGAGATAGGCGTTGAGGCCTTCGAGCACCTTCATCGGAGCCATGGGATCGGAGAAAATCGCCGTTCCCACCGCGACCGCGCTCGCGCCCGCAAGGAAGAATTCGACGGCGTCCTCGCCGGTCGTGATTCCGCCCATGCCGATCACCGGAATCTTCACAGCCTTCGAGACCTCCCAGACCATCCGGACGGCAATCGGCTTGATGGCCGGGCCGGAAAGTCCGCCGGTCACATTGGCAATCTTCGGACGGAATGTTTCGATGTCGATGGCCATTCCGGGAATCGTGTTGATGAGGGAAACCATGTCGCTTCCGGCGGCTTCGGCGGCGCGCGCGAAATCGGCCACCTTCGTGACGTTCGGGCTGAGCTTGGTGATCAGCGGAAGATTCGTGACGTTGCGGACCGCGGAAACCACCTTTTCCAGCATGATGGGGTCCGTGCCGAACGCAATGCCGCCTTCCTTGACGTTCGGACAGGAGACGTTGATCTCCAGCGCGGCGATGCCTTCGGAATCGGCGTCGAGACGGCGGGCCACCTCGCAGTAGTCCTCGATCTTCTTGCCCCAGATATTGACGATGGTCACGGCGCGGCTTTTGCGGAGGTAAGGCATATAATGTTCATCGTGGAGAAACTTGTCCACGCCGGGCCCCTGGAGGCCGATCGCGTTGAGCATTCCGGACGTGACTTCGGCCACGCGCGGAGTCGGATTTCCGTGAGAAGGCCACGGGGCGATCCCCTTGACCACCACCGCGCCCAGTTTTTCCAGCGGGAAGAATTCTTCGTATTCGGCGCCGTATCCGAACGTGCCGGAAGCGGTCATCACCGGATTCTTCAGATGAAGACTGCCCAGATCGATTTGAAGATCAGCCATAATACACCTCCCGGGCGTTGTAGACGGGGCCTTCCTTGCAGCTGCGGGAGTAGCGCCAGCCGTCCGGGGAAGAAGAATCTTTCACTTTCACGACGCACGCGAAACAGGCGCCCACGCCGCAGCACATGTGCTGGTCGAGGCTGAGTTCGGCTTCCACGCCGAGGGCGAGGGTCTGCGTGCCCAGCGCGAGCAGCATCGGGGTCGGGCCGCAGCCGTAGACAACCGACTTTTCCGGGGGGCGTCCGGCAAGAGCGTCCTTGAGAAGTTCGGTGACGAATCCCTTGTGACCAACGGAACCGTCGTTGGTGGCGATCCGGACCTCATATCCGAGTTTTTCAAATTCATCCGTCAGGATCAGATCCTCGCGGGAACGCGCGCCCATCAGGAGGATGCCCTTCTTCGGGGAATTCTTCGCCACCAGATAAAGCGCGGCGGAACCGTATCCGCCCGCAACGAGAATCGGGAAGGTGTCAGTGCCGGGCGCGGTGTAGGCGTTGCCGAGCGGGCCCATGATATTGCAGACCTCGCCGGGACGGAGGGCGCTGAGTTCCCCCGTGCCGCAGCCGACAACCTTGTAGACCACGGTCAGCGCGCCGGAAGCGGGATCGGCGTCGCTGATGCTGAAAGGACGGCGGAGGATACGGTCGCGCATCGTCGGGATCTTGACGTGGACGAATTGACCGCCCCTGGCTTTCGCCGCGATTCCGGGCGCGTCGAAGACCACACGGAAGTAGCCGCCTTTCAGGCTTTCATTTTTTCGTATTTCACAAGAAAAATCCATCGATTTGCTCCCATCATTTTCGCCAACGGGCTTTCATTATGTCCGCACAGGCTTTATATTATACCTCTTGAAAGAACAATAACCAAACGGGAAAAGTCTCTTTTCCCCGAATTTTTGATAAAACAGACCGCTATGAAGAGTTCTCCGAAAATCGCAAAGGTCCTGCTCGACCTGTCCCTCGACAAAAGTTTCGACTATGCCGTGCCGCCCGAACTCGGGCCGTCGCTGAAGGTCGGCATGTGCGTGATCGTCCCGTTCGGAAAAGGGAAGGAGCGTCCGGCCTACATCGTGGCTTTCGCGGAAACTTCCCCCTATCCGAAACTGAAATCCATCCTGTCCGTATGCTGCGAACAACCGGCGCTCCCGGACGCCCTGATCCGGCTCGGGGAATGGATGGCCGACTACTACTGCTGCGCACGGGAAACCGCCGTTCGGAACCTCCTTCCGGGCGCCGTCCGAAACGGCAAGGTCAAGCAGAAAACAAAGACATGGTATTTCCCCGCGGACCGCGAGAGCGTCACGGACTACATCATCAAAAATCCGAGGTCGAAATCGAAATGCGCCCTCCTCAAGGCCCTGCTTCTCCATACCGGCGGAACGGACTCCGAACAGCTTCTGCGCGAAACCGGAAGTTCCGCCGCTATTCTGCGCCAGCTGGTCACGGACAAACTGGTCTTCACGGAACAGCGCGGAGTGGAGCGCGACCCGTTCGCCGGGGTTGAAATTCTCCGTTCTGCGGCAAAAGATCCCACGGAGGAACAGGCCGCCGCGCTGAAACTGATCACGGACAAGCTCCATCACCGCAAGGAAGGCGACAGTCATGTGGTGCTTCTGCACGGTGTGACCGGAAGCGGCAAGACGGAGGTCTACCTCCAGTCCATCGCCGAAGCGCTCAAGGAGGGACGCGAGGCTATCGTGCTGGTGCCGGAAATCTCGCTCACGCCGCAGACGGTGGAACGTTTCCGCGCCCGGTTCGGGGATAGGGTCTGCGTGCTGCACAGCGGGCTCAGCGACGGCGAACGGCACGACGAATGGATGAAGGTTTATTCCGGACGCGTCAAGATCGCGGTGGGGGCGCGCTCGGCCCTCTTCGCTCCCTTCCGGAACCTCGCGCTCATCATTGTGGACGAGGAGCACGATTCGTCCTACAAACAGTCCGAAGCGCCGCGCTACAACGCTCGTGATGTGGCGGTCTACCGGGGAAAACTGGAAAACGCGCTGGTGATTCTGGGTTCCGCAACGCCGTCGGTGGAATCCTTCCACAACGCGAAAACCGGGAAATACGCGCTGGCGAAACTCACCCAGCGTCACGATCCCTCCATCCTGATGCCCGACGTCACCATCGTGGACATGCGTCTGGAGGCCGACGAAAAGGGTCGTCTTCCGTTCTTTTCGAAAACCCTCGTGGAGGCTGTCCGGGACCGCATCCGCAAGGGGGAGCAGAGCATCATCTTCCTGAACCGCCGCGGCTTCGCGCGCCAGTTGAGCTGTCCGGCCTGCGGCTACATCGCCATGTGCTCGGAGTGTTCCGTCGCCCTCACCTACCACCGGAAAAACCAGACGCTGAGCTGTCATTTCTGCGCCGCGACCATGCCCGCGCCGGAAGTCTGCCCGGTCTGCGGCTCCGCCGAAATCCGCTATCAGGGAACCGGTACGGAGCGGGTCGAAACCATCTTCACGGACGTCTTCAAGGGCGCCCGGATCGCCCGGATGGACTCGGATACCATGACCCGTCCCAGCCAGTATGAAAAAGTGCTGTCGTCCTTCCGCAAAGGGGATCTCGACATTCTCATCGGGACCCAGATGATCGCCAAGGGGCTGGACTTTCCGAACGTCACTTTCGTAGGCGTCATCAACGCCGATCTGGGGCTGTATATTCCCGGAGATTTCCGGTCGCAGGAACACTCGTTCCAGCTTCTGACCCAGGTGGCCGGACGCGCCGGACGCGGCGGCATCCACGGCGAAGTGCTGATCCAGACCTGCGCCCCGTTCAATCCCTCGATCCAGTATGCCGCCACGCACGATTACGAAGGATTCTTCGAAGAGGAAATCACCCTGCGGAAAGAACTGAAGTATCCTCCGTTCGGTCACCTCATGCTGGTTCATTTCAGAGGCGAGGACGCGGAAAAAGTCCTGGTGGAAGCCCATGCGCTGATGGAGAAGATCCGCGGGTCGATCCCGCCGGAAATCACGGTCACGGAACCCGCCCCGGCAACCGTGGAACGTATCGCCGGGAAATACCGGTTCACGGCGCTGTTCATGGGCGACAGACTGGCCGGACTCCGCCGCGCGGTCAAGCAGGCCATCTATTCACGGAAGAAATCCGACGTGGATATCCACGTGGACATGGATGCCATTTCATTTCTGTGAAGAGGAAATATCAGTCGATCCAGACCGGATTGCTCCAGGCCATTCTCCCGGCCGCGTCCTTCAGCTGAATCCGGAGGTACCCGGATTTCTTGTCGGAGAAGTTCCAGCGCAGACTTGTCACCGCGGATTCACCGGCCATTGAATCGCCGAAATTCGGCGCGGCCGCACAATAACCGGAAGGACCGTTGGACATCACAACAGCGTTCGTCACGGGAGAAAATTCCGCTTCCAGAATTCCTTTTTCAAAGGTGATTTTTTCGAAAAGGGGTCCCTGCGAGGCGTAGAAATCGCCGTTGCGGAGCGCCCGGAGAAGAGTTTCCGGCTTTCTGTCTTCGGCAAGGATCATGGTGAATCCCCGGAAGAGATCGCTTTCGGAATGAACGTCGTCGACCGCCAGGGCCGTGTATTTCCTTCCCGCGTTAAGCATCTCGTCCCAGCACTGCATGTTGTATTCCTTGCCGATATATCGGGTGGACGTATTGTAGACCTCGATCCCGAGAATGTTTTTCAGCGTCATCACCTCGGCGGAGGTAAGCCCGCACCAGTAGGGATGGGCGCAGAAAGCAATGCCGCCGGCGTCATTCACGGCATCGACCGCCTCCTGTCCGTTTTTTGGTTCAGGATACGCGAAATCTTCCGGAAGCCCCAGACCGAGGATATGCCAGAGGATTCCGTGCGGACCCGGCGGATGAAGCTCCATCCCGGAAAGAAGCGTCATGCCGTACGGATCATACGAGGAGACGGGGTTGGTTTTCCGGTGATCGGTGAATGCCAGCACGTCGTACGAAGCTCCGGAGTAATGATGGATGACTTCCTCCGGAGAAAAAGAACCGTCCGAAGTGGTGGAATGAGTGTGCAGATTGGCCTTGAAGGGTTTCAGTTTCCGTCCCAGAAAATTCATGATTTCCCCCTGTTGAATGATTGGAATTGCATCTGTTTTCTCAAAAAGGCTTATCGGGTATGATTCAGAATTTCCTTTTCCAGCGCGGCCAGCGCCTCGTCCTCGGGCAGGAGCGCGGACGATTTTCCTTTTTTGAAGAACAGGAGTTCGCCCTTGCGGTTGCCTCCGGCGATTCCGAGATCGGCGTCCGCCGCCTCGCCCGGTCCATTGACGGCACAGCCCATCACGGCGATTTTGCGCAGAGAAACGGTTTTGCCGGAACTCTTCACCGCCGCGACGATTTCCTCGACTCGGGAAACCATGGAAATCAGGTCGTAGGAGGTGCGTCCGCATGTCGGACACGAAACGATTTCCGGCGCGGCCTCACGGAGTCCGGCCGCTTCCAGAATGGCTTTGGCGGCGCGGATTTCCTCCACAGGCGGAGCGGTCAGACTGACCCGGATCGTGTCGCCGATGCCGTCCAGCACCAGCGCCCCGATCCCGACGGCCGACTTGATCGCGCCCCGGAAGGCGGTCCCGGCTTCGGTCACGCCCAGATGAAGCGGATAGTCCGAAGTGCCAGCGAAAGCGCGGTAAGCGGCTACCGTCACGGGAACGGAACTGGCCTTCAGAGACACCTTGATCAAACTGAAACCGAACTGTTCCAGCAGTTCGACCTGTTTGCGGGCGGCCTCCACCAGCGCCGCCGCCATGGCCTCGTCATGAGAAAGTCCTCCGCTCATTTTGGAGGCCAGAAGTCCTTTCGGAAGACTGCCCGAATTCGCACCCACGCGGATCGGCACGCCAGCCTCCCCGGCGGCTTCGGCCACGGCGCGGACACGGTCATCGGAGCCGATATTGCCCGGATTGAGCCGTATGGCGTGAACCCCGGCGCGGATCGCGCCCAGAGCCAGCTTGTAGTCGAAATGAATGTCCGCGATCACGGGAATCGGAGACCCCTTGAGAATTTCAGGGAGGACCTCGACCGCCTTCTGATCGGGAACGGTCACACGGACGATTTCACAGCCCGCGCGGACCAGATCCGCGATCTGTGCAAGGGTGGACAGCGCGTCATGGGGATCGGTATTGGTCATGGACTGGATCGACACCGGAGCGCCGCCCCCCACGGTCACGGAACCGATTTTAATCGGCTTTGATTGTCTTCGCCGGGACATCGGGCGGCTTCTCCGTTTTAATGGATTTCAGAGCCGGGGTCACCAGCTTCTTGACATCGTAGAAGGAAACGAAAATCATGAACCCGATCAGGAGAGTAATGAAGGTGATGGAAATCGGTTCCAGAATTTTCCGGGAAACCGGACGTCCGAAAATCATCTCCAGCAAAGCCAGCAGGATATGCCCACCGTCGAGGATCGGGATCGGCAGCAGATTGATGATGCCGAGGTTGAAGGTGATGATGACCACCACGCTCAATCCGAGAACGAAAGAACCCCGGTAGACCGAAAGATAGAGGTATTTTCCGATGCCGATGGGGCCGCTCATGTGTTTGGGCTTGATGGTGGTGTGCTGTTCCGTCATGCGGAGGCTGTTTCCGATGCTGTAGCCGATGCCGCGAAGGGAGTTCCATGTGAGGACCATCACCTTTTCAAGTTGCGCGAACGGATTCGGATGCAGAATGGTGGCGAAATCGACTCCGAGAGTGGTATAGCGGATGAAGCGCGGGGTGACTGTCACCTGCATCGGCTTGCCGTCCCGCTCGAAACGGACAACCACCGGCTTGCCGTTCCGGGAGCGGACCGCGTCCTGAATTTCCTCGATCGCTTCCACCTTTTTCCCGTCCACTTCAATGATCCGGTCCCCTTTTTTGAGGCCGGCTTTCTCCATCGGCAGTCCCTTGGTAACCCGGATGATGGGATTGTCGACAAAACCGAGGAGCCATACGCCGTCCTCGCCGGACGCGCCCTTGACAGGGTCAGGGACCACGTCTTTGAATTCAAGCGTCTTGCCGTCGCGGATCACCGTCAAAGTCAGAGGCTTCCCATCGGAAAACAGGAGAATCTGCTCCATTTCATCAAGTCCGAAGATGGGATTGCCGTTCACCTTGACCAGATGGTCGCCCTTGCGGATGCCCGCTTTGGCCGCGGGGGAGCCGGAACGGGGATAGAGCTGAACGGGAACCCGGGGAAAGAAGAAGGGATAGGCGATCTCCTCTTCCGGACTGACCGCCTTGTTCACGGCGGGCTTGTAAGAAATGTCGAGGACTTTGTCGCCGCGCCGGACCTTCAGCGTCACATCGCCAATCGTGAAGAGAATCTTGTTGATGAAGCCGTGCCAGGTAGTGCTGAATTTCTCGCCGTTCAGCTCGGTAATCACGTCATCCTTCCGGAGACCCGCCCGATATTCGGGGCTGTTCTCCTGAATGGATTCGACCGTGATCTCCTGAAGTTCGGGAGTGTCCTGCGGCATGCCGTGAATCCAGATGACGATGCCGAGGAGAAGACCGAAAAGCATATTGAACAGCGGACCGGAAAACGCTACGAGCATACGGTCGAGAGGCTTGGCCTTCGGAAGGACCTTCCCGTTCTCGTCGAGGGCGTCGCCGCTGGCGTCGATCTGGGGCAGGTCGACATATCCGCCGACGGGAATGCAGCCGATGCGGTATTCGACGCCGTTGATCTTTTTCCACCAGACCTTGCGGAAGCCGATGGAAAAAGCGATGATGTGAAGGCCGCGCCACTTGGCGACAAGGAAATGCCCCAGTTCATGAATGAAGATGCACAGTCCGAAGAAAATCACCATGAAGGCGACCGCGCCCAGTTTCAGCAGTAAGTCATAAAGCATTCATTACTCCTTGATTTTCAGATCTTTGCCGCGATGGCCCGCGCCCAGCGGTCGGCCTCGAGGATGTCGTCGAAAGAGGCGTTCTTCACGGATTCGTGACGTTCCATCGTTTTTTCAATCACGTCGAGAATCCTCATGAAGCCGATCTCTCCTTTTTTGAAACGTTCAAACGCCGACTCGTTGGCGGCGTTCATCACACAAGGCATGGTTCCGCCCTGCCGGATCGCGGTCCGAGCCAGAAGCAGGGAGCGGAAACGGCCGGTGTCCGGCTCCTCAAAGTCCAGATGCCCTAACGCGGCCAGATCCAGGCGCTGAAGATTGCCCGGACACCGTTCAGGCCAGGTAAACGCGTACTGGATCGGGAACCGCATGTCCGGCACGCTCATCTGAGCCATCAGGACGCCGTCGGAAAACTCCACCATGGAGTGGATCACGGATTGCGGATGAATCAGCACCGCGATCTTTTCCTCCGGACAATGAAACAGAAAATGAGCCTCGACCATCTCCAGCGCCTTGTTCATCAGCGTGGCCGAATCGATCGAGATCTTCTGTCCCATCGACCATACGGGATGATTCACGGCCTGCTGGAATGTCGCGTTCCGCATCTCCTCCGCAGTGGCCTTGCGGAAGGGTCCGCCGCTGGAAGTGAGAATCAGACGCCCGGCCGAACGGGAGTCCAGCGTATCCAGACATTGAAAAATTGCGCTGTGTTCGCTGTCGACCGGGATTAATTTCGTTTTATGTTCGGCGGCCAGCGCCATGACCGCGGCTCCGGCCATGACCAGAACTTCCTTGCTGGCCAGCGCGATTTCCTTTCCCGCGCGGATCGCCTCCATCACGGGAAGCAGCCCGCCGGTTCCGACAATCGCGCAAAGGACCATGTCCACGTCGTCCGAACGAACGGTTTCCAGAAGGCCCTCCATCCCGGAAAGCGCTTTGCACTCCTTCGGGAGCTGGGCGGAAAGTTTATCCTTGAAGCGTTCATCGAAAATGACCGCACGGGAACATCCGAACTTCGCGGCCTGGGACGCCAGCATATCCGCGTTGGAGTTGGCAGCCACCGCGGTGACCCGCACCCGTCCGCCGAGCGCTTCGACCACGCGGCAGGCGTTGACTCCGACAGAGCCGGTGGAACCGAGGATCGCGATCCGTTTCATCCCCCGACTCCTTCCCGGCTGTCCAGCATGAAGGTCACAGGGCCGTCGTTGAAGATTTTCACTTTCATCTCCGCGCCGAAGCGTCCGCAATGGACTTTTTTCACATTCTGGGCCCGGAGCAATTCGAGGAAACGCTCATAGAGTTTTTCGGCGTCGGCGGGATCGGCGGCGTCGCTGAATCCGGGACGGCGTCCCTTGCGGCAGTCGCCGTACAGGGTGAACTGGGAGATGACCAGCGCTTCCCCGCCGATGTCCAGCAGGGAGAGATTCATTTTCCCTGCCTCGTCGCAGAATATCCGGAGATTCGCACATTTTTCGGCCAGGTAAACAACGTCTTTTTCAGTATCTCCGCGTCCGGCGCCAAACAGGATCACCAGTCCCTTCCCGATGGAACCGACCGTTTCCCCGTCAATGGCGACCGATCCTTCGGAGACTCTTTGCACCAGAGCTTTCAAGACGGCCTCCCGGTCAATGTTTCATCAGGTTGAGGAACTCGAGACGAGTCGCCTGCTGACTGCGGAAAGACCCCAGCATCGTGGAGGTGGTCATGATGGAATTCTGTTTTTCGACCCCCCTCATAAGCATGCACAGATGCTGCGCCTCCATCACCACGCCGACCCCTTCCGGCTGAAGTTTTTCAAAGATCACCTGGGCGATCTGTTTGGAAAGACGTTCCTGAATCTGGAGCCGGCGGGCGAACACATCCACCACGCGGGCCAGTTTGCTGACTCCGATCACTTTGCCGCGAGGGATGTAACCGATCGTGCATTTCCCGAAAAACGGCAGCATGTGATGTTCGCAAAGACTGTAGAACTCGATGTTGCGGACGATGATCATGTCGTCCTGTTCCACCTTGTAGATCGCGCCGTTGATCACTTCATCGATGTTCTGGGAATAGCCGCGGGTCAGAAATTTGAAACTCTTCTCCACCCGGCCCGGGGTTTTCAGGAGTCCTTCCCGTGTCGGGTCCTCTCCCAGCGCAAGCAATATCTTACGGATTTCTTCCTGCATGAGATCCAATTTCTCCATTTATCATTAAATGGATAATATACACCGCCGGAAGAAATAAACAACCTCCCAAAGAAAAATCCCGCGTCGGGGGAAAAGCGCCCCGGACGCGGGACTTCAGGAAAAAGTCCGGGGTTTCAAGCCTTCTTTTTCGGGACCGGATTCGAATGGTCGATTTCCATTTTCAGCGCGGATTCCGGATCTTTCAACGCCCCCGCCAGAATGTCCGCCTCCGTGATGCGGGACAGATAAATAAAGCCGCCGTCCGCACGGAAATAATCGTGGATCAGATACAGGAAACCGTCATCTCCTTCCACGCCGTCCGGGTAGGAAACCGGCACCCGCTCATCCAGCAGAAGACGGTAAGGCCAGGTCCTGCCGTCATCCTCCGAGAGATACGCGGTCATGCGTTCCCGCGGACGCCAGTTTTCCTTTGAAACAGTCTGTGACACATCGTTGTTGACCAGCAGGAGACGTCCCGACTTCAGGCGGCGGATAAACAGCCTGCTGTTCGGTCCAAAAATGGAATGTGAAAGCGCCGGAGCGGTCCAGGTGAAACCGCGGTCATAGGAAAAAGCCTCTGCAGTGCCGAGATTCACGCGGATCAGCGCCTGAAGTGTGCCGTCTCCCAGTTCCACGAACATGTGTTCATCGAAGACAGGACCGCCTTCCACACGCCCCATTTCGATTCGGCCGCGAACTGAAAAGCTCTTTCCCTGATCCTCCGAAGCCACCAGATAACACCCCGGTTTCACGCCCAGAGAATCATGCCGCCGAAACTCCGGGTTGCTCCACAGGGAAACCGGCAGACACCATGTGCCGTCGGAAAGCACGGTCGGTTTGTTCATCATGATTCCGTTGGCGATCCGCACGGAAGGCGAAAAACGGAACTGTTCCGGCGGGTCCTGCGGGTTTTCCAGAATGGAATACCAGACGCCCGCAATGCCGTCGTAAATGTCCCATGTCCCGCTGGAACCGCCGCAGCCCTGCGCCCAGAACCAGTAGAAGCGGCCGTCCGGAGCCACCCAGAGGGTCGAGTCGAAAGCTCTTACGGACGAATGCGGCGGGTCCACCACGGCAACCGGCGATTTCCAGTTTTTCCCGTTGTCGTCGCTGATCGACAGCATGACATAGTTTTCGCCGCATTCGCTTTCACCGCCCCCGTACCAGACCGCGAAAAGGCGTCCCGACGGAATCCTTTCGATTCCCGGGATTCCCTGATGGGTCCGATGGGCGCGCATGTGTTTTTCCGTGGCCGGAGTCACCGGAACCGGGTCGAGCCCCGCATACGTGAAGTTCTGCATTTTTCTGTTTCCTCTCTGTCGGATAAATCTTTTATCATATAAAATATTCATCCGGCTTGAAAAGACAATATTCAGGATATATAATCAATAAACTTTTTGTTAACTTTCAAGGGATTGACGTCATGCGGGAAAAAATACTTGCGCTGATGCGTGAAATTCACTCGGCTCTGGAATGGCGCCGCTTTTATCTGCCGGAACCGTACCGTCCACCCGGGTACAACAAGAATCCGCAGCCGTACGACCGTCTTCTCATCCTTCTGAGCGGGATCAAGAACGAACCGATGAACCTTCACGGAAAACTGACGCGCGTCCGGCTGGAAAAAGGCGATTTCTACCTGATCCGCAAAGCCATCTGGGAATATACCGCGCTGGATACGGCGCACGAATTTTTCTGCATCGTCCCGCACGACGGTTATCTGAGGCTGGTCTGGTATCCCATCCGCAAACCGCAGAGCGGACACGATCCCTGGCCGGAAAACGTCTGGTTCCATACGAAATCAGTCTCGGAAAGTCTTCTGCACGCGTTCGAGATTCTGAAAAGCCCGGAGGCCTCTGAAAATCCGGAGACCGCCGCGGAATGCGCGAAACTGATCGTGATCCTCTCCATTCTGGAAGCGGAAAAGGGAGAACTGACGGAGAACAAAGCCCGGCAGACCTTCGAGCGTCTGCGTCATTTCGTGGAATACAACTTCGCCTCGCCGATCACCCGGGAAGACACGGCAAAACATTTCGGGCTGACCCCGGCGTATGTCTCCCAGCTCTTCCGCAGATACTTGAACCGTTCCTTCGTCGATTATCTTTCCGGGTGCCGTTTCGATCTGGCGAAACGAATGCTTCTGGAGACGGACATCCCGATCAAGAATCTTTATGCCGAGTGCGGATTCGAAAACGAAATCCATTTCATCCGGCGCTTCCGGGAAGTGAACGGGCTTTCCCCCGGACGTTTCCGTCTCCGTCACACGTCCCGGAACTCCTGATTTTCAAGGAGAAAACTCAAAGCGCCACATCCACAATGGTCACGCCGCCGGGCGACACCTTGACCCGGAAGGAGCGCTGGGTGCCGTCCGATTGCTGCGCCATGAATCCGGCGCCGCCATCGGGATCGTTCAAGTATTTCACAGGCAGGACCGGATATTTCGTGACGATCGAAACTTTTTTGACCGGACACCGCGCCGTCACATTCGCGGCCCCGTAACTGTTAAGGTCCGGATTCAAAATGAACACCCGCAGGGAACCATCCTTTTTTCGGAAGACCGAACAGGGCAGCGTGCATTGGATTTCCTGCGAACCGAGCCTCTTCAGCAATGCCGCGCAAGCTCCGGCAAATCCATCCGACACTTTCCGGAAAGCCAGGGTGTCCGCCAGCACGTCCCTGAACGGCATTTTCGACTGGAGCTCTTCAAATCCCGGGTCCGGCGTCCCGTCATCCAGAGCAACCGATTCCGCGAGTTTCGAATCATCCATTTCCGGCGCATTCCAGACAAAAACAGACATCGGATAACCGGAAAACGGATCCTCGAGCCGGAAATCAGGCGTGAGCCCGAAGACAGCAGGGTCGAATTCCTTTGCGGGGGCTGTCGCAACCACCGGACCGCGCCTGTATCCGGCAAGCACTTTCTGTTCCTCCGCCGGAAGAAGATCGAAGTTCGGAATGAAAAGCGAGCCTTCGACTTGCGGCACGTCTTCGATCCGCACACAGGCCAGACTCATGGAACCGCGTTCCGCCATCTCGTAAACCCACTTATGCAAAGTCCAGCGGCAAGTTTCATGATATGCTTCCAATGTATTGCGGAACGCGGCATCCGACCAGACGACCTTCGGCGACAGGATTTTTTCCACACCTGAAACCGTGGTTTCCGCCGCTTCCAGACGCTCGCCGAGCCAGCGCCATTCCTCGCTCCGGATACCGTCGCCGAGACACATCATCAGCCCGTCCAGAGAACGCTTCACGCCATGTCCCGTGTCCCGCATGAACCCGAGAAGCGTGTAGATATCGCGTTCCAGCAGGCAGGGCGCATGATGAAGGACATCCCATTCTTCGGTTGCGTCGCGCACCCCGAGAAGGCTCACGAACTTCCCTTCCGGAGAATACGCCTCCGACAGCATCGCCAGCGCCATGTAACGATGAAACAGTCGGCTGTGCTTCGGGCTTACCATCATCAGCCCTGTCGGAACAATGTTGGGCATCAGATAGTCCACGCCAGCCTCCACAAGAGCTTTCTGGTCGATCCCGAGGCAGTACAGCGTTTCAAACGGATCGGTGCAGTACATCCCCAGATTGATGACTTTCCTTCCCTGCGCATGGACGCCGGAACAAACTTTTTTCCAGAATTCCGCCCAGTTCCGCGCATTGAATTTGATCCACTCCGGAAGATGATTTTTCCGGATCCAGTCCCGGCGGAGTCCGAACACTTCTTTGTCTTCGTTTTCCGTGCGTGCGGCAATCTCCGGCGGACACTCCAGCTTCGCCTGGGCAAGAAAAAGGTTGAACACCTCCGAACTGAAATCCGCATGCAGGACCTGTCCCGCGGGACAAAAGCTATCCGCCGTCTGGACGCCGTCGAAACCGTAATCCTCGAGCGTCCGGCAGAGTTTTTCCGTAAAGAATTCATCGAATCTTCTTCCATCGGAAAATTTCTTGACGAAATTATAACCGTACCGCCAGCCGTCCACATAGGTGTATCTCAGTTCGGGATGATCGGAAATCCATTCTTTGTGAAACCGGTTGTTGAGTTCTATTCCCATGATGGCGAGATACGCCTGAACCCCGTTCCGGTGCAATTCCTCGACCAGCTTCCGCAACTCGAAATTCGTCCATGGCTGACGTTCACGCTCATCGTTTCTCCCGCTCGCATAATAGGAACAGTTGTCCGGCGGAAGAGTTCGTTCTTGCATCAGGCCGTCATGCTGCAGAACAATGTCCGGATGAAAGAGAAACAGCGAAATCGCCGTCGGACGGACTTTTCCCATCCGCGAAAGAAATTCTCCCGCGCCCTTGTCCGCCGCATCACGATTGAACCCGATCAAGGCCGTCCATACATGAATTTCGCTTTCCATAAAATTCTCCCCTTTTCATTTTTCACGAATATATTCTGAAGAGGAGATGATTTCAAAAGCATATTCTGCTTTTTCATCGGCGTTTTCCGCTAAATCAACCTTCCCCGCTTCAACGGAATCAAGAAAAAGGAAAGACTGGAGGCATACTGCGGCCGGGTCACACGGATCCGGTTCGGGAAGAAGTTCTTTAAAAAAAGGAAACCGCCGTGCGGAGAGCAAGGCGGTCCCTGTGTTCGAAGGCCAGCTATTTATTGGGCCTTCTTTCCGAAGTTGAAGAAGACCATGAACGGAATCGCGCCGTGCCGGTTGATATTGATCAGTCCGAACTGGAAAATGGCGTTGTCGCGGCCATTGTTGACCAGACCGATCTGGATGCCGCGCTTCTCGCACTGGTTGTAGATTCCGATCTGGAACGCGGTACCGAGCGTGGCGTCCTTGACGAAGTTCACAATCGCCAGCTGACAGCCGACCAGGTAATCGGCGGTATTGTAGGCAAGCCATGCCCCTTGAAAGCCTTTTGCGGTTTCATTGGCGTTCGCGATGATGGAAACCGCCGCGCCGTCAACTTTCTTCCCGGCATAGATGGGGAGCCCGACACCAACCCCCTTCAGGTCGCTGGTTCTGACGCTCCTGGGCGCACCATACCAGAACCCGAAATGGATTCCCCCCTGTTCCACAGCCATTGCGCCCAAAGTCATGCCGAAAACCATTGCGAAAACCAGAAGCGCTTTCCTTTTCATGGATCGTCTCCTTTTCATGGGGTTGCGTAAAACTCTCTTCTCTCCGAACCGAAAGCCTTTTTGTAATATACTCCGCCTTCAGTTTTTGTCAAATGAACCGATTTCCTCCCTTGCTTCACGGAAATTCCGGACGGCAAACTCCAGTTCTTCGCGGGTGTGAGTCGCGGAAAGCTGCACCCGGATGCGGGCCTCGCCCTTCGGTACGACCGGATAGGAGAAGGCGGTCACATAGATGCCTTTTTCGAGCAGACGCGCCGCGATTTTCGAGGCGGTCAGGGCATCTCCGAACATCACGGGCACGATCGGGTGCCCTTCCCCGCGGAGCTGGAATCCCGCTTCCGTCATCGCCTTGCGGAAGAAGTCCGTGTTTTCGACAAGCCGCCGACGGAGCGTATCCGCCCCGGAAAGGAGCTCCAGCGCCTTGAGCGACGCATACACCACCGCGGGCGGCACGCTGTTGCTGAAAAGATACGGACGCGAACGCTGGCGCAGCAGGGCGACAATTTCCTTTTTCCCCGCCGTGTAGCCGCCGCTGGCGCCGCCGAGCGCTTTGCCGAGCGTTCCGGTCAGGAGGTCGATCCGGCCTTCGACGCCGCGGAGTTCCGGCGTTCCGCGACCGTGTCCACCGACGAATCCGACCGCGTGGGAGTCGTCCACCATCACCAGCGCGTCATAACGGTCCGCAAGGTCGCAGACGGCGCGGAGGTTGGCGATCACGCCATCCATGGAGAAGACGCCGTCCGTGGCAATCACCTTGAAGCGGGCGTCTTTCGCGGCCTGGAGCTGGAGTTCCAAATCCTTCATGTCGTTATTTTTGTAGCGGAACCGCTGCGCCTTGCAAAGACGGATTCCGTCGATGATGCTCGCATGGTTGAGGGAATCGCTGATGATCGCGTCCTCTTCCCCGAAAAGAGGCTCGAACAGTCCGCCGTTCGCATCGAAACAGGAACCGTAAAGGATGGTGTCCTCCATGCCGAGAAACGAGGAGAGGCGGCCTTCCAGTTCCTTGTGGATGTCCTGCGTCCCGCAGATGAAACGGACCGAGGACAGCCCGTAGCCGTGACGCAGCATTCCCTCGCGCGCGGCCTCCACGATTTCAGGATGGTTGGCGAACCCGAGGTAGTTGTTGGCGCAGAAATTCAGGACCTTTTTTCCGTCCGCCGTCTGTATGCGGGTTCCCTGCGGGGTAATGATCTTCCGCTCTTCCTTGTAGAGTCCGGCCTTGGAAATTTCATCCAGAACCGACTCCACATGCTGCTGAAATGCCTTGTTCATGATTATTCCTCCCAGCTGAGAATGACTTTGCCGGACTTGCCCGACCGCATGGCCTCGAATCCTTTTTCGAATTCCGTATAGTGGAAGTGATGTGTAATGATGCCGGAAATGTCCAGTCCGGATTCAAGCATGGTGGACATCTTGTACCAGGTCTCGAACATCTCGCGCCCGTAGATTCCCTTGAGGACAAGACCGTTGAAGATCACCTTGTCCCAATCGATCTTCGTGCCGTTCGGAAGGATCCCGAGCAGGGCGATCTTGCCTCCGTGGCACATCGCGCCGATCATGTCGTTGAAGGCGATGGGGCTGCCGGACATCTCCAGTCCGACGTCGAAGCCTTCCTTCATCTTGAGCTCGGCCATGACGTCCGACAGTTTTTCCTTCGTCGGATTCACGGCGCGGGTGACGTTCATCTTCCGGGCCAGCGCCAGACGGTCCTCGTTGATGTCCGTAATGACCACATAACGCGCGCCCGCGTGCCGGGCGATCGCCGCCGCCATGATCCCGATGGGACCCGCGCCCGTCACCAGCACATCCTCCCCGAGGAGGTCGAAGGAAAGCGCCGTATGGGTCGCGTTGCCGAGCGGATCGAAACAGGCCAGATAATCGGTCGGAATCTCCGGGTTGCAGTGCCAGACGTTGGTGACCGGAATCGAAAGATATTCCGCGAAGGCTCCCTGACGATTCACACCCACGCCGCTGGTCGCGTTGCACAAGTGGCGGCGGCCCGCCAGACAGTTCCGGCAGCGTCCGCAAACGATATGGCCCTCGCCGCTCACCAGTTCCCCGACCTTCACGTCGTGGACATTGCTTCCGAACGCGGCCACACGCCCGACGAATTCATGCCCGATCACCATCGGCGTGTGAATGGTCCTCTGGGACCACTCGTCCCAGTTGTAGATATGCACGTCCGTGCCGCAGATGGCAGTCTTCTCAATTTTGATGAGAACATCGTTGATCCCGTAGTCAGGAACAGGGACTTCTCCCAGCGTCAGTCCGGGCTCCGGTTTGGCTTTAATTAATGCTTTCATGCGAACTCCTTTCATCGTTTTTTCGGAAAATTGTTTGATATTTTGAACTTTATTCATTATATTATACACAACAGAAATAAAAAGTCAAGACCACTGTTAAATATATTTTACAAAAAGGTTGATATAATGAACAAGGCAAACATTCCCGAATTACCCGCCGTGGGGGTGAACGTTCAGAAGGAACGCCGGAAACAGCAGCTTTCTCTGGATGCGCTGTCCGCCGCGAGCGGAGTTTCCAAGGCGATGCTGTCGCAGATCGAGTCCGGCAAGGTGAATCCGACCATCGTCACGATGTGGAAAATCGCCCACGCCCTCGGGGTCGACTTCGATATGATGCTCAAGGGAGAAGGTGTCCGGACCAAGAAATTCGAGCTCAATCCGTCGGAGCGGATCACCTCTTTCACCATGGAAAGCTCCGGCACGGTGTTCCGGGTGCTTTCGCCCATCCGCATGGCCGAGGATCTGGAATTCTATCTGGTGACGCTGGAGCCGGGCGCCGTCCACACCTCCCAGCCGCATCAGGCAGGGACCGAGGAATACCTGACCGTCCTCTCCGGAGAACTGAGCGTGACCGCCGGAAAGAATACGGCTCTCCTCCATAAAGGAGATTTCATTTCCTACGAAAGCGACGTGGAACACTCCATTTCCAATCCGTCCAAACATCCGGCTGAAATCTACATGGTCGTGCGCTTCGGGCGCGCCTGAAAACAATCAGAGCGCTTGAAAAAATACGGGTTTGGAAACGTCTCCCGATTCTCCGGAAAACGCCTTGCCAAAACCGGCTTCCGGGTGTATAATAGGGGATCGTTTTGCGGCGGAAAGAAAATGGGAGAATTTTCCATGCAGGGACTGGAGATACGGCAGGGGACAGTGTATGAAGAAAGCGTAACGGGAAAGCGTCTTCTGCTGATCCATCACAATCCGATGAACTTATGTTCGCTGCTTCTGCGTTCTGAAGAAGGCGGAACGTCCTACGATGTGATCCATCCGGAACGGATTTCCGTGGACGAGATCATCGAAATCCGGCGTTCCGGGAAATACCGCGAACTGGGAGACATCCCGGCGGAAGAATTCCGCAAACTGCTGAAAGCCCTGTTCGATTCCGGATCGGCCGCTGAAGAAGACCTGCCCTTTCTGGAAGCCCTGCTGCGGGAATAGTTTTCCGGGAACTTTCCGGCGGGCTTGCATTTTTTCCGGTTTCACGATTGAAAAAGAGCGTCCGGAAGAATACATTGTGGAATTGTCTGAGTGGAGGAACCATGGCGGAAAAGAATTTGTTTGATGAAATCACGGACTGTCTGAAGGCCGAAGTCTTGTGCGACTCGAGAACGCCTGTTCCCGAATCCGTCCTCCGGGATTTCTATACGGATTGTCCGCGCCGTCCCCAGAAGGAAGCGGCCAAAACGTCCGCCTCCGCAAGACCCGTTCCTCCGGCTCCGGAAATATCCCGTGCCGCACCGGCGGAACCGGAAAAAAGAAAAGCACCGCCGCCCGCGGCAAAAACGGCTCCCTCTTCGGATCCGGTGTCTTCGATGGGCTGGGAAGAGCTGGCGCAGACGGTGGCGGAATGCCGCAGATGCCGGTTGTGCGAGACACGCACCAATACGGTGTTCGGAGAAGGCGACACCCGAGCGCGCCTGCTGTTCTTCGGAGAAGGACCGGGCGCGGATGAAGACATGCAGGGGCGCCCGTTCGTGGGACGGGCCGGTGAACTCCTGACCCGCATGATCAACGCGATGCAGTTCCAGCGTTCCGAAGTCTATATCGCCAACACGGTCAAATGCCGTCCGCCGGGCAACCGGAACCCCGAACCGGACGAGACGGCGGCCTGCCGCGCCTATGCGGAACGGCAGATCGAACTGCTTTCTCCGGAAGTGATCGTGGTGCTGGGGGCGGTGCCGTTCCGTTTTCTGTTCCCGAACGTCTACGGAGGAATCCGGAGCCAGCGCGGGAAATGGATGGAATTCCGGGGAATCCGGGTGATGCCGACCTACCATCCCGCGTATCTGCTGCGGAATCCGGAAGCGAAGGCGGACGTCTGGAGGGATCTTCAGGAAGTCATGGCCGTGTTCGGAAAGAAGCACGTCTCTCCGGGACGCCGTTCCTGACGGAAATCCTTTTTGTCAGCGTTCCAGAAGGTGCGGCAGGTCCTGAATCAGATTCCGGACCGCGTCATAATACAAGGAAATCTGGTCGCGGGTTCCGCACACGCACACGGATCCGGCACGGCGTCCGTCCATGGTCTGGATCAGCGCGGAACCGAGGGACATGAAGCCGTCGATCTGGAAGTCCGTAAGCGGACTGACAAATACTTCGGCATCCGCGATAATGGAAATCCCCATGGTCCCGACGATCTCCTCCAGCGCCTTGGGCGCCACTTTCCGGGTCAGAAGATAGAATACCGGATGGAGCATGCTGCAAAGGGAAAGGAACTCACTGCTTTCCGCGTAACCGTTGCGAGTCTCCTCCAGCTTCCGGTTCATTTCGGTCTGAAAGCGGCAGTAGGCATCCAGCGGTTTCCGGTTCCAGTCATAGAGCGCCGGACGCATGATCAGCAGTCCGAGCTGTCTTGCTCCGTCGGCATTATAGAAATCGACGGGAAGCAGCATTTTCCTCTTGGAGAAATAGGGATGTCTGGAAAGTCCCCACATGATCAGCGCCGCGAAGGAGGATTTTCCGTTCATTTCGTTCAGGCACATGCGGTTGAGGGAATTCCGGAGACGCATCAGCGGGGTGAAATCGGCATAGAACCGCGCCCGGAAAACACCGTCGCCGCAGTCCATGACTTCGGGCGGGGAAATCAGACCGTTCAGTGGAGGGAAGACAATGTGACCGACCGTTCCCCATTCCTGTTTGAGTTTCGTCAGGACTTCCTGCATGGGAGAGCCATCCACCATCACATGGTTGAACTGCCACCAGAGGTCGGCCTCCGTCAGGTCCGCCGAAAAACGGCAGATGATTCCGCAAAGACCCCACCCCGGATGACGATATCGCTTCAGGTCGGGCGTGAGAAACCGGCGTTTCGTTGCCTCCAGAGGCTCCGGAGGCAGAACCCCGTCGAAAAAGAGATATGTCCCGGAAAGAATCCGTTCGGCAAGCCCCAGCAGAACCCTCCGGCGGAGCGGACGGAACCGAGCCCTTTTCAGAAGAGTCTTCCGAAGGACGGTCTTCAGGCGACGGGAACGGTTCGGATCGGCGCTTTCACGGGTATCGTTGTAGGCTTCGATAACGGCCCTCAGGGTCTGGATCACATATTTTTCCGGAACGGGAAGCCGGGGATCGAAGAAAGGCGTAATGGACAGCAGATTGCCGTCCTGGTCCACTTCCGCGGTCATGACGTCGCACAGCGGCTGGGATTTGTAATACGAGGCAAAGGTCCGGATCTCCTCCGTCAAATGCAGCTCCGGACGGGAAATCAGAAACTCCTGAAGACGCTCCCGCAGGGATTCCCGGGCCTTTTCCAGATTCTCCGTTTCCAGAGTCCGGAGCCGGAAGGCTCCTATGACGAATTTGGAATACTCTCGCTGGAGAAAAACTCCGGTGACTTTCCGCCAGGACTGTCTTTCCACTTTGATCCCGAGTTTCCGGAAGAACTGAAGAATCTTCAGGATCAGAATCAGCAGAACGGTTCCCGCGTTCCAGTAATCGAAAAGACGCCGCATCCTGGGAACCCGTTTCCGGTCCTCCACCGAGGGAACCACCTTTTCCGGCGGCCTCCCGGCTCCATCGGAAAACACGGAGTTCAAAATGGCGGCGGTTTCCCGTGGACACTCCTCCTGCGGGAGATGCCCGCAGCCCGAAAGGAAACTCAGCGAGGAGACCGGGTAATATTCATGGAGCCGTTCCGCCAGCGAAACAGGAAGGATCGGATCCTCGTCTCCGGCAAGAATGGCGACCGGCGTCGAAGACAGGGCCGGCAGACTCGCCGGATGGGAATAAACCCGGGCCGCCGCAATGATGGACTCCGGACGTCCGGACTCCTTCAGAAGCGCGGCATATTCCGAAACGAGGTTGGGATCCAGCGGATGATGGGGGGCGTAGAAATATTCCAGCAAGGCGCGCGCCACGAATCCGGAATGGATCAGACGTACGATCGGCTTGGTCATGGAGGACTGGCCGATATTGCGGATGTAATCGGGAATCGAAGCGGTCGGAATACCGCAGGAGATCAGAACCAGCTTCCGGATGTTCGCCCGGGCGTCCGGCGAATTCATGAGACAGAGGGCAATCTCCCCCCCCATCCCGTGTCCGACGAGAACCAGGTCCCGAAGTCCGAGCTCTCCGATGAAACGTCCGACGATCTCCGCGTGCTGCGGGAGTGTCAGCGGATTGTCAACGAGAGCCGATGAATGCCCGAACCCGGCCAGGTCCAGAAGAATCAGGCGGTGTCCGGGATTCAGGAAGGGAAGCATTTTTTCCCAGGTATGGGACGCACTGGCAAATTCATGAAGGAAAAGGACCGGAGTGCCTTCTCCGATCTCTCTGTAGGCGAGCTCCAGGGAACCGCTCTGTTCCATCGATACGGTGATTGTATTGGTTTTTCCCGGTATCGGGGACAGGGCGGCTCCGGTCATTTTCTATTCACACTTTCCTTTCGGGATTCTCCGGGCGGAAGGGTAGTCAGAAGGAAACTCAGATTCGAGGCAAACACATTGCTGTTCATGATTCCCATGTGCCCGCCCTGAAAGAAGAAGACACAGGTCCACGGGATGGGGGAATCGATGTACCATTTCCAGACACGCTCCGTGCGCAAATCGAAGTCGGCGCTCGCGGAAGTGACTTTTCCATCGCCGGTATCCTGCTTCTTCACTTTCATCACGCCGGTTTCGGGATTGACCGCAAGAGTCTGGTTGGTGAGAACGGCATCGCCCGCAATGAGGAAGAAATCCAGATGATCCGGCTTGGGCGGAACCCTCTTCGGCAGCATGGCCCGCTTGAACTGACGGGCCCGGATCAGGCATTTCCGAAGGTGGTCGATCGCAATGGCGCGCCGTTCCTGCGCGCTGGCGACATCCGGCAGCAGCACCTTGAGCCACACATCCTGAGCGGGATCAAGGATGCCCCAGTTGTATTTGATCCAGGTCTTTTCCGAAAAGTAATCCACGGGTTCGCCCGTATTCTCGTAAACGATACGGTCGCCGAAGGTGTCCGGAAACATCTGATAATAGGAGACAAAGGTTCCGATCAGAGCTTTCGGATAAATGGGGGACGCCGCCACCAGCTGAAGGCCGCGGTTGAGTTCCAGCAAAGTGTCCACGTATCCGGCGTTCGGAGTTCCGATCATCACGAGCTTGTCGATATTCTCAGCCCCCTTCCAGGAGGCGGGAACGGAACGGGTTTCGTCCTCCGGCAGAGGGGTTCCTCCGTAGAGAAGGTAATAGCGGGCAAGCAATCCGCCCATGCTGTGCGCGATGACATCGAACTTCACCGGATAATTCCGGAGTCCGTACAGCTTCTCATACCGATCCTGAAGATAGGCCTTCTTCTGCTGGATGAAGTTCTCCAGTTCTACCGCGTTCTCCGAAATGTCCCGGCGCCAGTCATAGTAGAAAATGAAGAGGGAATAGAAATTCTTATCATGCGGAAGAGACGCGTTGTTCGGGACATAACCGGCCTGCTGGAGCATCTGAATCAAACGGTCGTAGTTGTCCAGTTCGAACTCCAGTCCCATGAACTCGACCGCGGATCTTTCCAGAAGGCTGACCGCTTTGACATCGTTTTTCAGAAGCCGCAGCGGCTTGCCCATCCCCATCGGATGCGCAAGGCGCGCGAAATTTTCACCTTTGCCCATCTCCGAGTAGGAAAAATTGCCCCAGATGTTTTCATTCTTCTCCATGTCCTTGAGGCGAGCCCCGAGAAATCCGTGGATCACGATCAGCGGATTGCGGTGAGGTCCCTCATACCCGAATGTCCTTTTGGCAATGTCTCCATAAATCGCACTCGAATAGTTGTTCGGATCATAGTACGATCCGGATCCCGTTGACGAACTGCACGCGGACTGGTATAATACAATCAAAAAAAGAACAAAAAGACAAAAAACGGCTCGGAGTCGGAAGACAATTATATTCATGGGCCCCTCCCTCGGTTGTTCGGGTCCCATACAATACCTTCTCAATTCCGAATTACAAGAAAATTAATCGTCATACCCCCTGAAAACAACCGGAAAAGACATTTCCGTTACCCCCCTGAAAACAACCGGAGACGGGAATGTCTTTTTTTATCCGGACGTCTCAACGGCCCAGTTTTTTGAGGACAAACTGGACGGCAGACACCTTTTCCCTGGAAGCGATATGGCTTGATTCGAGTTCCTCGACGGCCTCGAACAGCCGGATGCAGCTCTCCCGGTAGTCCAGCCCGCCGATTTCCGAAATCAGGCGGATTCCGCGGTCCATGAGCTTCTTGTTGGTGACATCCACCCAGCTCATCCAGTTCCCGGTGACGCGGCCGAGAACAGCCATGACGCCGGTGGAAACCGTATTGAGCACCAGCTTGACCGCCATGTGCCCCATCAGATGAAGCGGAGTTTCCGGCAGTTCGCACGGAACATGGAAATCCGCTTTGCGCCCGCCGCCCACGGAAAGATGTTTCCGGAACGCGAACGGAGCGTCCATCCCGGCGAAAGCATCGAAAAGCCGGACGTCGCTCTGAAGACCGCCGACCGTGACCAGAACAGCCGCGTCATTCCCTGTGGCGATGCGGTCGGACGGCGTTTCCTTCCCCACTTCAAACTTCAGAAGCTCGGTGTCACGGATCTTCGGCGGGTTCTGCTGAAGGGCCGCGGGGGCGCTCATGGACACGTAATCCTCCGGAGTCCAGCCAAGACAGCGCAGGGGACGGTGCATGCCCCGCTCCCATACTTCGGGCGTGGAGAACAGCGGATTTTTGACGAACGCCCACGGGCGCGGCGACATCTTGTCGTCGTTTTTCCGGAACGGAGGAAGCATGAAGGTGGGGGAGCGTTCGGTGGTGTCGGTGAAGATGTCCAGCAGATAATCGTCGGCAAAATAGGTCACGAGTCCTTTGCCCCGGTAGATTCCTGCCTCGAAAGCGGTATAATCCGCAATAGCCTGACGCGCCGCGGGCGACTCCAGCTGGTCCAGCAGTTTTTCGAATTCGCCGGCATAGTCGGGCGCCCCATTCCCGAGCAGGGCGTTCATCATGGATTCCAGCGCACCGCCCGCGACCAGCTGTTCGGAGGTGGTCGCCTGCATCCGGGTGGATCCGGCCAGCGCCATCGGCCCGCAATGGAGGTCCAGCACGCAGACGCGCGGATCGCGGATCGCCTTGCGCGAACGCTCCAGATGTTCGCTGAGCAGATCGGCGGGATTATTGAACATCAGGAAAACTTTCGCACCGCGGTCAAGAGACTCGAACACTGTCCCAAGCACGGAGGAAGTTTCCCCGCCTTCCGTGATCGCCACAAGCATATCGTTTGCGCCCATGCCCATTTCCTGAACCTGACGGCGTCCGAACTGCTGGTAATCCTCGAAAAATTCAACCGAGCGGACCAGCGCGTAGTCACCGCCGGTCATGATGCTGAACACCTGATCCGCATGACGGGACGCAGCGGGAGTCTTGAAACAGCAGTCGCGCCACATGCATTCCAGCAGAATGCTGAGGCGTCCGGTCGCACCGCATCCGGAGAAAACGACCTTTCCGCCGTTCCGGAGCGTTTCAAGTCCGTCCGATACCAGCTTTTTGAACTCATTGCCATGAAAAACACGCTTTGCCATCTCCAATACATTCCGGTCGACCCGCTGAAGACACTTCACGCCGTCAACCGTCGAGACGGCATATTCCCGGTCCAGGTTTTTCGTCAACGGATTGGACTGTTCCGTCGGAAGGAACCCGAGGTGGAACTGCTTTTCGTTCTCCATGAAATCCATGGCTTTTTTCAATGCTTTTTCGCTCATTTTCAAATCCTTTGTTTCGGAATGAATCAGATGAAGAACCCGCCGGTGGCGACATAGCGGTAACGGGAATCGATAAAGCCCGTCGGCTGATGGACAACCTCAAGTTCAGGAATGGAATCTATCGTGCCGTCAAGAAGTTCCCCGATGACACGCGCCAATTCGCGGTAACGTTCCGCCAATCCCGCCAGACGGATCTGCATCAGTTCCAGTCCGTAGGATTTGAAGTTGCGCAGCCACTGCTCGCGGAAGGAGTCGTTCAGCCCTTCGATGGCATCTATGACATCCGGGATGTATCGTTCCGCAATCACATTCAGCGTATTGAAATCATGTTTTTCGTAAGCATGCAGAAGACGTTTTCGAAGCTCCAATTTCAAGACCAGCACATTGGCAATGTTCCACGCGTGGTTGAGGTGTCCGGCCGCCTTGTCTTCCCGGTGAGGTTCGACCATCTCCATGATCTTCCGGAATTCGTTGACAACCGTATCCGCGATTCCGTCCTTCATCGCGGGAAATTCATTCCAGACCATTCCCATGAGGGGATCGTCCCAGAGGAGCGAGGCGGAAAGGAGTTTTGAAAGATCGCCTTTCCGGTCATGGAAAGTATAACACAGGTTTCCGCAGATCATCTGGAGCCGGTAAGAAGTGCCGCATACTGCCTCGAACAGACGGGCGGTGCGGTCCTCGTTTTCCGTTTTATTGTACGCATAGTCGGCGGCCCATGCAAGTCCGGCAAATGCGGAATCGAACTCACAGTATCCGCCGTCATCGCCCCAGAGCGTATAGATAATCTCTTTCGCGCCGACCTTGCGGCAGGCGTCGACGCAGGGGCGTACGGTGGCCATCGTCATTTCGTAGTCACACCAGAGCCGCGCCCATGTCCAAATGCCGGAAGCCATGAAGGGGGCGCTTCCGTTGAGGTCTTTCGTGCGGAGAAGCATTTTTTCATAGAAAGCGGCGTCGCGGTGGTAATAGTCCCAATAGGAAAGCTGAACCTCTTTCGGGATCGCCTTTTTGACCTCTTCCGGAACCTCGGAACTGGTGTCGTAGTAGTCTTGTTTCTTGTTGGCATAACGGAAATACATGTCGGACCAGATGATGGGCTCCAGTTTGAGCTTGTCGCAGATTCCGCAGACCCGGTTCAGATGACGGTTGTAAATGCTGAAGGGAGACTCGTAACCGTGAAGATCCATGAAACGGCCTCGTCCGAGGTCATGCGTCTCGTCCATGCCCAGATGTATCCGGCGCGATTCCAGCGCCTCGCTCCAGAAAGTGATCATCTTTTCGAGAAGTTCATAGGATTTCGGCTCATCCACGAGAATGACGTTGTCGGTGTCCTTCACCGTGCCATAGGCGGGCCAGCGCAGGATCGGTTCCAAATGTCCGAGCGCCTGGATCGAGGCGATCATTTCGATCTTCAGCGACTTCGCATAGGCGTCCACCTCCTTCATTTCTTTCATGGAGTAGGCGCCGCGCATGTAGCCGAAGTAGGGTTCGCCCGGAACCTGATAGGCGTCCTTCGTGTAGAGCATCGCCATGTTGTATCCCATCAGGGACAGACGGCGCAGCCAGCGTTTGAAGGAATCAACCTTCATCACGGAGCCGCGGGTGCAATCGAAGAGAATCCCGTAGGTCTTGAAAACGATTTTCTCGTCGCATTCCTGTCCGGAGAGCGCATACGCCGCGCCCCGGGCCGCGATCGAGTCGCGCCCGTAGGACACATGGAAACTTTCGTCGCGCCGGGTCACCCGCAAAACTTCGGGATCGCTGTTTCTTTCAAACGTCAGGTTCACTCCTCCGCTTCCTTCCTTGAGCAGATATTCCGCGCCCAGCGTCCGCAATACGGAATGGAGTTCGGAGGGAGTCGTTTTCGGATTCCAGATCAGATTCATTTACAGTCCTTTCTTTCCCTGAATTCAATAAGCCTTGTTTTGAATGGATAATTTCCTCCGGATCGCTTCCGCCGTGGCGGAGGAGCGTCCGAAGGCTAGTTTTTCATTTTGCGCCGGGACCCCGAAGCCGAACGCCGCGGCCGGATATCCGGGCAGCTGGATCAGATGTCCGATGATCGAGAGAGGACCTTCGGCAAAAACAGTGAAGCCGTCCGCGCGGATTTTATCCAGCAGTTCTTTCGGATACGGCTTCACTCCTATGGAGGTGATGATTTTCCGGGCCTCCCGGTCTTCGAGCGAAGCAATCAGCAGGCGTCCGGTTGCGGTGACCCAGTGGTCTTCAAAAGTGAAACGGTCCCAGGGGCGGGCCGTTGCGCTGCTGAGATTGTAGCAAAGCATAATGCGGCGACCCTCGTGCATGACCGCCAGATTCACCTGACAGCGCAGTTCCTCGGAAAGCTGGCGGATCGGTTCTGAAGCCGCCTTCGCCAGGCGTTCATACGGATGGCTCCGGGTGCCGAGGGAAACCGTCATCGGCCCCGGCAGATACCCTTCCTTGCGTGAGACCTTGACCAGATAGCCGCGGTCCACGAGCTCTCCCATGATCCGGGTGCACGTGGCAAGATTCACCCCGACCGCTTCCGCCGCGTCGCTGGGCGTCACCTTGCGTCCATTCTGCAATGTCACATACTCCAGAATATCAAAAGTTTTGTGCAGGGATTTCATAATATGAAATTATAATTCCTTTTTGTGATGATATAATAACACATCATAAAATAAAAAACAAGGGGGCATTATTGAAAAATGGCAAAAAAAATCCGGGACTCCATGCCATCCCCGAAAGGAGGAAGGCGGGTTTTCCCGGATTCTGATTGCGGACAAAATCTCAGTCGATCGTTTCCACCACGATGTCCTTGAACTCAGTCGCAGGGACGCCTTTTGCACCGTAGTTCATGAGAATCACGACGCGCGCGGTTTTGGTTCCGGGCCACCACTGGACTGTCGGATTCCCGCTTTTCGCATGTCCGGACATGATTCCGGAGAAAGTTTGCCAGTCGGCGGAGTTCTTGCGTCCCGCCCCTCCATTATAGATATAAGTTCCGCTGTCCATGTGCTGACGGATCAGGGTCCCCTTGTCATACGCCTTTTTGAGCGGGGCTTTCAAAGCAATCTGCCAGACGCCGTTCTGGTTTTCACTCTTCCCCTGAACGGCATCGACATATTCCCGGTTCGGCATATCGGAGAAATCGGCCTTTGCATTGAATGCGACGACGGAATACTTCGTCTGTTTGTTCCATTTGGAGGCATCCTTGACCTTCAGGACGATATCCCCGACTTTCGCCGGTTCGACCAGCTCAGTCAAAGTATCCGGGGCAAAGCAGATCATCCGCGGAATGATCGGGCCGTTTTTAGCATCCAGCGGAGCATAGCCGAAGTAGAAGGAAGTCGCTTCGCTTCCGGGTTTCGCGCGGAACTTTCCGGAAAGTTTGTATTTTTTGGCCGGATCGACCGGAAATGATTTGGCCGACATCAGGGTGGCATTTGTTCCATTGCAGGTGAATACCCCGTTTTCAGAGGTCAGTTTTTCATTTTTCTGGAAGTCTTTCAGTTCAGTCGGCTTCAATACTTCCGCCGCAAAAACAGTGGCACAGCCAACGGTCAGCAGCACAATCGCGAGTTTGGATCCCAATCCCATTTTTTTCTCCTTTGTTGTTCTATAGAATTATGGGGAGTCTGATACTTCATTACCTCTGCCCATAATACTTGCATAAGCAAAAAAAATCAAGGATTTTTCTGCCTCAAAAAGGAAAAAAATACGGCTTTTTTCAATATTTGCCTGAAAATTCATTCATCATTCCGGCTTGAGCCTTGATATATTATACAAAAATAATATGCAGAAGTTGAAAATTGCATTGGGACATGTTATTATTTGCCGATTTATGTCTTCTAAATTTTACAGTGGGACGAAAAACTAATATGAATGGCATGAAAAAACTTTCACGGGTTCTTCTGATCGGATTTCTGACGGTTTCTTCTTTGTATGCATCGGCGGCGAACAATGAACGGATTCGCGTCGCACCCGATGCTCGTGTGGAACTGATGTCGCTTATTTTCCGGTTTGCCGGAAACCGTGAATATTCCCAATGCGGTGATCCGGATTATCTGCCCGCATTGGAAAAGAATTTTGCTCCTTTCAAACAGCATGAGGCAATCCGGCTTGCGAGGGAATTGCATAAAAAATACGGAGTATCCTATGATGCGGTAGCAACCTTCGCCATCCGCCTCAAAGATACGGAAAAACTGGAATTACGGCTGCCGCCTGATTCGGAAACTCCGCTTGACAAACGCTGGCCGAGGGAAAAAATCCCGGAATTTTTATCCGCTCTGAAAGATTTTGTTCAAAAAAGCCGCTACAATGATTTTTTTGCCGCGAACCGGTTCCGCTACAATGAAGTGTGCCGTCAATTCGATACGGCTTATTCACAAATCGTTGTCATGCCGTGGCTCCAGAAGTTTTTCGGAAGCTCCCGGCAGGTGGAAATGAATCTGATTCCCAGTTTCCTTGTGACAGGCGGATACGGTTGTTCTATTGACTGCGATGGAGTTTTTCAGTATTGCACAGTGGCGGGAGTAAACGTGAAACTCAAGTTCGACGCAACCCCGGCAATCATACAGAGAGTCGCCATTTTCACCATGCACGAGTTCACACATCCGAACTCCAATCCATGGGTTTTCTCACACTTTCCGGAAATGGAAAAAGCGGCGAAACGGGCATTGGAACCTGTCATTGAAATCCAGCGCCGTCAGGCTTACGGCACAGCGGAGACCCTGATGGCAGAAACCTTTGTACGGGCGATTACTGCCGTTTATATTCAAGATACTTACGGAGAAAAGATGCGAAAGCAACAGCTTCAGGAAGAACTGGAAAATGGGTTTTTCCTGGTTGAACCGTTGTATGAGTGTCTGGTTTCCGAAAGGGAAAAGGGCGGAAAAGACTGGCATTTCACACAAAGCGGAGACCGGTATATCAAGCTCATCAATTCCTCTCTGCCAATGGTGGAGGCTTATGAGAAGAGACAAAAAGAGTTGCGGGAAAACACCCCGAAAATAATAAAAATAATCCCCGCAAACGAGGCGACCGACGTCAATCCAAAATTAAATGCAATTCTTGTCACTTTCGACCGTCCGATGCGGGACGGATGCTGGGCCGTGGTTCAGGTCAATCCGGAATTGTTTCCGAAAATCACAGGAAAAATTCATTACGATTCAACCAGGACCCAATTAACTATTCCAGTAAAATTGGAACCGGATCATACCTACCTGCTGTTTCTCAATTTAGGCAGCTATAATAGTTTCATGAGCGAGCAGAAATACCGTCTGAAGGACTACAAATATACCTTCCGTACAGGCGCGACACGCTGAACCGGCCGGATTTTCGTTAAGAAAAACTCCCGACCCGCGGCAGGAAATGCCGGGAAACGGGAGTTTTCGTTTTGACATCCGAGAAAATATTACAGGGCGAAGCCGTTTTCCTTGAGGTAACGGTAGCTCTTTTCGACGGCAGTGAACATATCCGTGGCACAGCTGTCGAGCTCGACCACCAGCCAGCGAAGAACCTTCGGGTCCGCCGCCGCGATGACCTTATGGAAGTCCATGATACCGTCTCCGACAGCCACCTGCGGCTCCTCATGCGGCCCGCCTTTGCCGTCCTTGATGTGGAGGAACGGCGCGCGGTCCTTGAACAAAGCGACCATCTTCGCCGGATCGTTGGCTCCGAAGTTGGCGGCCCAGTAGGTGTCGATTTCGAAAAGGAGTCCCGGACAGAGTTTCGCCAGTCGGCTGTAGGCAAGTTCACCGTCGACCTTCTGGAACTCCATCCAATGGTTGTGGAGGGCGAAATGCAGTCCATGCGGTTTGAGCTTTTCGATCGTCTCGTTGCAGAGATCGGCGGTCTTTTTGATCGCCTCCACGGAATTGTACTGATCCGTCCAGAAACCGGTGATGAGAGTGTCATTTTTGAATATTCTGGCATTCTCTACCCATTCGTCGAAAGCCTTCTGATCCTGCGGCAAGCCGCCGTGCATGGAGCAGACTTTCATCCCGAGATCGGACACGATCTTCTGGAGTTCGGCAGGCTTCAGGGAGTGGAACCCGGCGGTCTCGACCCCGTTGAATCCGATGGCGGCGACCCGTTCGAGGGTCTTCCGGAAATCGGCTTTCGCCTCTTCGCGCAGAGAATACAATTGAACGGAAACTGGTTTTTTCATAAAAACATCACCCGGCGTTTTTGTTGCGGTTTGGAAATTCTGAAGACTATAATTCCTCCCTTGGAAAAATCAACCGTGGCATGGGCTTTTTTCACATTTTTTCAGTTTTCTGTCAGTCCATGCGGGTTGATTTTCAACGTTTCCCGGTTATATTCGGGATGTCAACGCGGGAGACGGAGTTTGAAACAATTTTTTCTCGAAAATTTCTGCCCTTCCTCTCTTCCCCTTGCAGTCTGGAACAGCAAATTCGATTATCCGCACCAGTGCGTGCATACCCACGACGGTGTGGAAATGCAGTTTATTCTCGGCGGCGCCGGATGGTGTTCCATCAACGGAAAACATTATCCGATGCTGGCGGGCGACCTTTACATCATTCCGCCGGGTGACACTCATGAATTCGAATGCGATCCCGGTCTGAAGTTCATGAACATCATGTTCGATAAGACGTTGTTCTCACAGGAAGAAATGACGATTTTTCACACGCTGCCGGTTTTCACCCGATCCCTGACGACGCACAAATTCACATTTCATCCGCCGGTCCGGGAGAAGATGTCCGCCTTGCTGAACAATCTGGAGGAGGAATTGAAGTTTCAGGACCGGAATTTCCGTTTCAACGCCAAAGCGCTTCTCATTCAATTTCTTGTCCTTGCGGAACGCCACATCCGCGAATCCGGGGGAATCGTTTCAGCCGGCGATCCCCGGAAAATCAGCCGGATTTTCCACTACATAGAAAAACATTCCACGGAAAAAATCACGCTCGAAAAACTGGCTTCTCTCACGGGAAACAGTCCGGCCTACCTCGGGAAACAATTCAAACGCCTGACCGGAATTTCCATTACCGACTACATCGGACGGCACCGGATCGAAAAAGCCCGCTGCGAACTGGAGAACACGGACAGCACCATTGCCGAGATTGCGGACCGTCTCGGATTCTACGATTCCTCCTATTTCATCAAATCCTTTCAGGCCTTCGTCGGCATGACGCCCGCACAATACAGAAAAATCGGGCGGAAACAGTAATTTTGTCAGAATACTACCATTCTTTGTTTTTCGCATACATTGAATCCCCTTTTTCCCACGGTATTGTATCCTTGCGAAACAGGGAGATTTCATCATGACACTTCACAAGGATACATTCCAGCTTCTGCCGTCCGGTATGGTGACACTGAAGGGGCCGCTCGGAACGGCTCTGGAAAAAAGTATTTCAAATCGCCTGAAAAAAGTCAATTACGCGAACCTCGTACGTCCGTTCCGCCTCCGGGATGAGGACGATCACGGCTGGCGCTGCGAATTCTGGGGCAAGGTGGTCCGTTCCGCCATCCGTTCGTGGCGCTGCACACGGGACCCGGAACTGCTGAAAATCATCCGCGAAACGGTGGACGACCTCTGCTCCACCCAGACTCCGGACGGCTGCCTCAGCACGTATCCGGAGGAGCTTCACACGACCCAATGGGACATCTGGGGGCGCAAGTATGCGATGCTCGGACTGGCCCGCTATTACCACGAGGTCGAACCGTCAGAAAAGGTCAGAGAGGTTCTGCGGCGGTGTATGGATCACCTCATCGGCGAAGTCGGCCCCGGAGCCCGGCGGATCGTGGATTGCGGGAATCATGGCGGGTTGGCGGCCTCCTCCATTCTCGGCGCGGTCATTCAGGTCGCCCGCATCACCGGGGAAAAGCGCTTCCTCGACTACGCCCGCTGGATCGTGGAACAGGGAGCGTCAGCGGACGGCAATATCTTCACCGCCGCGAGGAACGGAACCCCGCCGTCCCGTCTCGGCAACGGGAAAGCCTACGAAATGACTTCCTGTTTCGAAGGACTGCTCGAATATTACCGCGAAACCGGAAATCCAGTGTTTCTGGAAGAGGCCGAGGCCTACTACCGGGGCGTCCGCGACCGTGAAATTTTCATCACCGGCGGAGGCGGCCTGAAAGACAGCGTCGGCGAATTCTGGGACGAAGGCACACTCCGGCAGACCCGTTCCGACGCCGGAGGCTTCGGCGAAACCTGCATCACGGTGACATGGCTTCGTTTCTGTTCCCAGATTCTGCGGATCACCGGCGACACTTCCGCCGCCGACGAAATGGAGCGTTCTTTCTACAACGCGCTTCTGGGCGCGGCTTTCCCGGACGCCGCCGGATGGGCGCATGTCAACCCGACGCCGCTGGCCGGAGCCTCCCCGAGAAAACAGGTGGGCGACCAGATTTTCCTTTGTTTTCACAAGCCCTTCGATGGACATGACTGCTGTCTGGCGCAAGGGCCGGAGGGACTGGCGACCGCGCCCTGCGTGGCCGTCCTCTGCGATGCAAACGGCCCGGCCATCAATCTTTATGAGACCTGCGAAGCGGAAATCCCCCTGACGGCCTCCTCCCCCGTCAAGCTCTCAATTGCCGGGAACTATCCGGACGATCCGGAGGTGTCCGTTACGCTCGCCATGAATGGGGAACAGACATTCGCGCTCCGTCTGCGTATTCCCGCCTGGAGCCGGAATACCGATGTCAGAATCAACGGTGAAAAAGTTCCGGCTGAACCCGGCAAATGGCTCACGCTGGAACGCGTCTGGAAAAGCGGCGACCGGATCGACCTTGTATTCGACTTCACCCTTCGCGTCCTTCCCGCGCCGGACGGCTGCGGGCGGGTCGCACTGATGCGCGGTCCGGTCCTTCTGGCGCAGGACTCCCGGTTGGGAGAGGTTGACCGCGCCGTCCGGATCGGAGATTCCGTTATCGTGGAAACGGGAATGTCCGTGCCGGGCATCCGGCGGATCTACCGGATCGCCGACGGTTCGCGGCTCTGCGACTACGCCTCGGCCGGGAACCGTTTCTCGGAAAACAACCGCCTCTGCGTGTGGATGAAAACCTCCCCCCGCTGATTCCCCGAAAAAAAGACAATATGGGAGAAGAAAATCCCCTTTCACGGAAGGACTTTTTTTCTCCCGTATTTTTTTGTCCGGTTTCAGACAAAATTATGCTTTTCAACGGGTTTGAAATTGAAAAAGTCCGAAATCGGAGTATATTCATCTGCTTAAGACTTGTGAAAAATCCAACACTGCAATACAAGGTGAAAAAGATGGCGATTGTCAACACGGAAAATGATTTGATGGAAAAAATCGTGACGCTGTGCAAACGGCGCGGTTTTATTTTCCAGAGTTCGGAAATCTACGGCGGATACAACGGTTTCTGGGATTACGGTCCCTACGGTGTGGCCATGAAGAAGGCCGTCGAGGAACTCTGGTGGAAGGAAATGGTCGAGACGCGCGACGACGTGGTCGGCCTCGATTCGACCGTAATCTGCCATCCGAGGGTCTGGAAGGCTTCCGGACACATCGACCGTTTCGGCGACATCATGACCGACTGCAAGGATTGCAAGACCCGCTTCCGCGTCGACCAGATGGAAGACCCCACCACCTGCTCCAACTGCGGTTCCAAGAATCTGACGCCTCCGCGCGAATTCAACCTGATGATGAAAACCTACGTCGGACCCGTCTTCGACGAGGAACACGTAGCATATCTCCGCGCGGAGACCTGCCAGCCGATCTTCACCGACTTCCATCTGGTCCGCATCGCCACACGCAAACAGCTTCCCTTCGGCATCGCCCAGATCGGAAAGTCCTTCCGGAACGAAATCACGCCCCGCAACTTCACCTTCCGTTCCCGCGAATTCACGCAGATGGAAATGGAATTCTTCTGCAGCGGCGAGGAGTCCATGGAATGGTATCAATACTGGCGCGCCCAGCGCATGGAATACTACCACAAGTATCTCGGCTTCCGCGATGACGAACTCCAGTATCACGACCATGACAAACTGGCGCACTACGCCAAAGCGGCCGTCGACATTGAGTTCAAGTTCCCCTTCGGATGGGGCGAACTCGAAGGCATCCACCACCGCGGGACATGGGACCTTTCCCGACATCAGGAATTCTCCCAGCAGAACATGGAATATCTCGACCAGCAGACCAACAGGAAGTTCCTGCCCACCTGCATCGAAACGTCCGTCGGTCTGGACCGCACAATCCTCGCGGTCCTCTCCCACGCTTACGACGAAGACAAGGCCCCGACCAAGAAGGAAGGCATGGAGGACGATGTCCGCATCGTGCTGCATATCGCCCCGCGCGTGGCTCCGGTTCAGGTCGCCGTAATGCCGCTCTCCAAGAAGCTCAACGACAACGCGGGCGCGCTCAGGAAAGATGTCTGCCGCTACTTCCGCACCGAGCTTGACGTGACCGGAAACATCGGCAAACGCTACCGCCGGCAGGATGAGATCGGCACGCCGTTCTGCCTCACCTACGACTTCGAATCCGATACCGACAACGCCGTCACGGTCCGCGACCGCGACACCATGGCGCAGGAACGCGTCGGCATTTCCCAGCTCCGGCAGTATCTGGACGACAAGATTTACGGCAAATAAGGAGTTTCCTGAAAACAAAGGGGGTCTTCATGAATCGGAACTTTCTCGCAGCGGCATTTCCTTTCTGCCTGCTGCTGTCTCTCGGCGCGGAGGATTTCTCCACCACGTTCGAGGACGGCAAATGGGACCGGACCCTGTGGATGAACGTCAAGAGCCCGCGGCTCAATTATCTGGGAGAAATGGTTCAGCATTGGGACTATATCACCAACAAGGCCCCAAATCTGCCGGATGAAACGATTTTCAGGAAGTACAATAACGATGTTTACGTTGCGCTCGTCCTGAACCGGAAATTCACCGGCAACGCGGTAATCTCGTCCAGAATGAGTTTCGACCACCGCATGGCTCCCCTGATCGTGATCGCGCCCGAACTGGGAAAAAGCGCGGAAGGCCTTCCCGAGTTCCGGGAACATTTCGAAGTCGTTCTCTTCGACGACGGGATCAATGTCTGGCGGCATCTGTACAAGGACGGCAAGGCGTCATGGTACAAAGCCGCTTATCTGAAGACTTCCTATCTTCCGAAAACCGTGTATGACCTTCAGGTCGAACTGCGTTTCGTCAAACAGGGCTGCCAGATGATCCTCAAATGCGAAGGCAAAGAGTTCGGTTATCTGGAACTGAACCTTCCAAACACCTATTATGCCGGCATCATCGCGTGCGAGGGCCGCAACCGGTTCTACGACTTCAAGGTAACTCAGCCGAAGCCGAAAGCGCTGAAAAAGTAACGTTGTTTCCGGCAATGTGGAATTTTTCACCGTGTCCGTGGAGTTCGTTTTCCAGCGGCGGTGTCAACATTTCACTTTTTTCGTGTTTCATGTCTTGCTTTTTCGAATTCGCGGGACTATAATGTAGCAGAAAAGAAAACCTATGAGGAGACTGCGTGATGAATCGAAGATATTTCTCTCTGGTCGAACTGCTTACGGTGATTACCGTCATTGTTATTCTTGCCGGAATTGCAATCCCTGTGGTGATGCACATGTCCTCCAAGGGCAAGGAGACCAAGGCCCGCGCCGAAATGAACGCCATCAAACTGGGCCTCACCCAGTTCAAGTCCGATTATGGCGTCTTTCCCGTAACCACTTCCACGGACACTTTTTATTCGGCCGGATATTCCGCGGCCTCCACGGATGAGTCGGCAATCGATACGATGCTCCAGAATCTGACCCTGATCAAGACAGAACCCGCAGCAGGAGGCGTTCCGGATCCGTATACCAGCACCCTCAACACAAAAAAGCTCCGGCTTCTGGATGTTCCCGCAAAACCAGTCGCCGATCTGGTCAAATTGAATCCTTCTTTCATGAGCAATACAGGAAAAGGATTTTACATTCTGGACCCGTGGGGACGCCGCTACAGCATCGCACTGGATACGGACTACGACGGCAAAATGACATTGCCCACAACCTTCACTCATGCCGCCGCCGCAGAAACCGTTGCTGAAAAAATCGCCATTTTCTCTTATGGGAGCGCCGAAGCCGACAACGACACCGAAGCCTTCCTCTACACTTGGAAGACCAGCGCGGAATAAACCGGAAGGAGATAGCAGAATGAAACGGAATTATACTTTGATCGAACTCCTCACGGTGATCGGGATCATCGCCATTCTGGCGGGATTGATCATGCCCGCGATTTCCATCGGCGTCTCGAGAGCCAAGCGCACAAAATGCGCCTCCAACCTGAAGCAGGTCGGGTCCATGATCATGCTGTTCTCCTCGGATCGCGACGGTTCCCTTCCCATCTTCAACAAGGCAAGCGCCTATACCGTCCGGGACAAAAAGATCGAAAACGCAAAAAAAACAGCCACAGGCACTTACGAGAACATTAACAGCGCCAGTACTAACCTGGCCGCCAACCAGAAAACGCTCTGGACCGCCGGACTTCTCCGCTACGCCCAGTATAACATGTCCATTTTTTACTGTCCCTCGGATGAAAACAGGGCGCTGGACCTTTTCACAAAAGACGCGAATGCTTCCTACGCTCTGAATTACGGAAATGCGGACCGTCCCGGTGGAACCGACGGCGATGACACCGCCTCAAAAATCATTTCCGCCACCCGTTCCGCCGCAAGTATCATTCTGATCGGGGAGGCACCGCAGGGACTTCTAGGGATGGATACGACCGCCGAGACTTTCTTCACTACAGTGAACTACGACCCGCATAAAAAATACTATAATTTCCAGTATCTGGACGGACACGGAGAGCCGATCCGGGTCGGAGATTTGAAAGGCCTGTATACCGCGGACACCTTCAAGATGAAATGACTCCGGGTTCCCGATGGACACATATTCCTTCTCTCCGATCGGAACGGCGCATTGCGCCAGCCGGTATAAATTCGAAGCCGCCCGGCAGGGCGTGTTTTCGTGCAATACCGGAGAAATCGAACTCTTCCCCGGCTTCGGCTACGAACAGGCGCTGGAAGACCTTTCCGGATTCGAACGGATATGGGTTCTTTTCGTGTTTCACCTGAACCGGAACTGGAAACCGAAAGTCTCGCCTCCGCTGGTCGGAAACAAACGCCGCATCGGACTTTTCGCCACCCGTTCGCCGCACCGTCCGAATCCCATCGGCATGAGTTGCGTGGAACTGGAAAAAATCGACGGACTGACTCTTCACATCCGCAATCACGATCTGCTGGATGGAACCCCCGTTCTGGACCTGAAGCCTTATATTCCCTGCGCGGATTCGTTCCCGGATTCCAAAGCGGGCTGGCGGGATCAGGTCCGGGAGTCAGAAATTCCGGTGCAGTTCACCCCTGAAGTCAGCCGTAAAATGGCATTCCTGTGCGAAATTTCCGGACTGGACGTAATGAACTTCTGTCGCGTCCAGCTTGCCCACGAACCGGCCTCGAACCGTAGGAAACGGGTCGGGGAACTTCCCGGCGGAGAATATGAAATCGGATGCCGGACATGGAAAGCGCTGTACCGGATTGGAAAGGACGGGGTTGTCGTCTTCGATCTGCGCTCGAATTACTCCGAAGAGGAATTGAAGGAAGAGGCGACCGACCGTTACGGAGACAAGGCATTCCACCGCAGATTCCGGGAGGTGTTCGGATGAGAAAAGTATTGCTGGCTTCTCCGCGCGGATTCTGCGCCGGAGTCGAACGCGCCCTGAAAACCGTGGACGACGCCCTGAAGACCGGGCCGTTTCCGGTGTATGTGCTTCATGAAATCGTGCATAATGAGAATGTGGTGGAATCCCTCCGCCGCCGCGGCGTGATCTTCATCGAAAATCCGGCGGAGGCTTCATGTGGAGGCACTCTGATATTCAGCGCACACGGAGTCAGCCGCGAAGTGGAGGAACAAGCCGCCATTCTGAAGGTCCGCATGATCGACGCCGCCTGCCCTATCGTGAAGTCGCTCCAGCGCCGGATCGAAGCGTTCGAGGCCGAAGGACGCGAAATCATTCTGTTCGGAAAGAAGGGACACCGCGAAGTGGAAGGGCTGCTGGGCCGGGTTCATTCGACAGTGCACGTGATGGACTCGGAAGAGGCGTTGGATTCCTTCCTTGCCAAGGCGGACCCTTCGAAGCATTACGCGTGTCTCTCCCAGACCACCTTGAACGCGGATGACGTGGCACGGATGGGGCGGCGCCTGAAAGAGAAACTGCCGCATCTGACCTTTGTCGCGGAGGTCTGTTTCGCCACGCGGGACCGTCAGCAGGCGGTGAAGGAACTGGCGGGAAAGTGCGATGTCATTCTCGTGGTCGGCTCGGAAAAGAGCTCCAACACGAAACGGCTGTACGAAACAGCCGTTGCATGTGGAGTTCGGGCCTATCGGCTCTCCGGTGCACAAGAATTCGCCCCATCGATGATCGCGGGGGCAAAATACGTGGGAATCACGTCCGGGGCGTCCGCACCAGAGGAACTGGTCCTCGAACTGCTGGAAACGGTGGAACGCTGTCCCTGAAGGCGGCTTTCCCGGTCAACAGTGAAAGCGCCGGAGGCATTCCAGATTGAGCAATTTCGTTTCCACTTTGACACGGAGCGGTTTTTCAGGAGGTCCCTCCTCGATCATCCGGATCAGTTTTTCCGCGGCGACTTGTCCCATTTTTTCGAGCTGCTGATCGACCGATGCAAATTCCAGGCGATTGCTGAGATAGGGAAGGCCGCCAAATCCGGTAACCGCAATTTTCCCCATCCGTTCCGGGAAACACCGCAATAGTTCAGCCATCACGAAAATGGCATCGTTGTCGTTCTCCGTTACAATCGCGGTCACATTCGGAAATTTCTCGAAAATCTGCGGCAGGACATATTCAGCGCTTTTGGGTTCTCCGTCGTGTCCAAAGAAGAAGCGTTCTTTCCAGTCGGAAATTCCGGCTTCGCGGAGGATGTCTTTGTAAGCCCGCTGATAGTCTTCTCCGTTCCATCCGTTCCAACCGATCAGCTGGGTCAGGAAAAAAGCGATGTCGCGATGTCCGGCCGCAAGAATCGCCTTCATCATCCGGCATGCCCCGCCGTAGTTGTCGGAACTGACCGCATGGTGAACGGTGTCGGTATCCGGGAATTCCTGATTGACATGAATCACCGGAATTCCTTCCGGAGCCTGGATCGGCCCGTATGCCATGGTCAGAATCCCCTGAAACGGCATGGTTTTGAATCCGTCCAGATAGTGCTGTAGATATTGCGGAGGGGGATTGAGAAGGGATACGACGTATTTTTGGAGAAGGGCCCCATCGACCGCGCCCTTGAGAACGATCGACGAATAACTGGCTTTCACCGTTCCGATGAAGGCGATCTGCCCTTTCGGGAACGGCTCCTCCTGAAGCACCCGGGTTCCGCCTCCGCGGACCAGACGTTCCAGAAGTCCGGCGGAAACCAGCGCATCCACCGCGCGGCTGGCGGTGCCGCGCGTGACGCCGAAACGGTCGGCCAGTTCATAGGCGGAGGGAAACCGGGAACCGATCGGAAACTTTTTCTCCGCAAGCTCGTTTTTCAGTATCCGGACAATTTCCGGCGTAATCGAATAATTCATGAATGCAATCCTTTCCAGCTTGCCATAATATAACCCAATATTTAGCCGTGTCAAGTTTATTTGAAAAAATAATTTTATTCTGTTGATTTTTTATTTTGAATATGCTATTTTGAGAATACAAAAGAAAAATTAGTCATGCTATTTGAATTCTTATCCGCCGGAACCGGAGGATAAAATGGTCTTCACACTCGATATTGCCGAAATTGGTGAACGAATAAAAAGAAAGGATGGGAAAAATGAAAAAGATGAAATGGAATTTCACATTGATCGAACTCCTCGTCGTCGTTGCAATCATTGCCATTCTGGCCGGAATGCTTCTCCCCGCGCTGAATTCCGCACGCAAAAAAGCGAAGGCAATTTCCTGTGCTTCCAACCTTAAACAGTTCGGACAGGCTTTCGCCCAGTACAGCGTGGACGGCACGGACTATTTTCCGGCGGCTCAGCAGGAACGAATCACCGGAGGCAACCTCTGGAGTGCAACGGATGGTCCGATCACATGGATGATTGCCTTGTATCCTTACTTCAATGTCAAGGTGAACACCTTCGGGCTTTCCTATCAGTATCCGGCCAACTCGGCATACGTCTGCCCCGGAATGATCGACAGAACAATCCTCGGTTTTCAGGACTACGGATACAATGCTTTTCTCTACGGACAGAAACAACTGGTGGGCGGCGAAGTCCAATATCCCAGTATTTCCGGTTCATTCGCCGGACAGAAAATTTCACGGGTCAATCGGGCCTCCGAGTCGCTGCTGCTGGTGGACCACATCTACAACCGTTCCAGCCAGAAGAACCGTGAATCCGGATGGTACCTCATGACGGAAACCCAGTATGTCAGTTACCGGCATTCCCGGAAAGCCAACGTTCTTTATTCCGACGGACACCTTACCGCCGAAGGCCCGGACCGTCTGTATCTGAATTATTACTGGATCGCCTATTTCCCGTACAACCTTCAGAACAAGGCCACGGCCTGGGCGGCGGGCGCCGCTCACGGAACTTATACGGGCGGATATGCGCCCTATGAATGAGATTCCAATAACAGTGCTTTTTTTAGAAACCCATCACCAAATCAAGGAAAAATATGAAACACATCCTTCCAAAAACACTTTTGTATCTGGGAATTCTGGGGGGTACCTTCTCCATGGAAGCCTACGACGTCCAAAACAGGGCGCTCACCCCGGTTGAATTCGGAAAAGCCCCGGAACATGCGCCGGTTCCCCTCGTGAAGGACGGGAAACCGGACTTCGTCATCGTCACCGACAAGGAAGCGGAAAACCGGATGCGGGGAAAGAACAAAACCGAAAAAAGCATCGCTCCCGCCATCGGGATTCTTCAGGAAGCCTTCGAGAAATGCACCGGGGTGAAACCGGAAGTCGTCGATGTGAAAGACGCCGCGAAATATCCGCGGATGATCGTGGCCGGCGACTGTTCCATCGCACGGGAAAACGGCGTGGACGTTTCCAAATTGCCGCCGCAGGGACTCGCGGTAAAGACCTTTCCGAAAGGAATCATCCTGGCCGGAAACGACTCCTCGCTGACCGACGGCTACAACAGCAAACCACTGGAAGGCCGCGGCTCCAGCACCGGCACGAAATACGCCGCATACGACTTCGCGGAACGTTTCCTCGGGGTTCGCTATTTCTTCCCCGGCGAATACGGCACGCTCTGGCCGAAAATCAACGACCTGACTCTGACGCCCGTTTCCTACACGGACGCCCCGTATTTCGATACGCGCGGAGGACAATGGTATCTCGGAAGCCAGACTACCGGCACGCCCGACGGCAAGAAGTTCTGGGAACCGTATCTCGGGAAGCTCACGGTGGAGGATGATCATTTCTACGACCGCTGGCGCATGGGAAGCACGATTCCCGGCGGAGGCAGCCACTGTCCGCGTCCGGAACGGATGGCC
>Ga0209373_10000192_pt1 | contig 130037 bp, 117 predicted proteins | sample Higcelweek5metaG_FD_187173 | JGI IMG/M metagenome (GOLD analysis project Ga0209373, IMG submission 187173) | Freshwater pond sediment microbial communities from the University of Edinburgh, under environmental carbon perturbations - High... | ecosystem: Environmental > Aquatic > Freshwater >... | reverse complement strand
TAATAATTGAACCATCAATACCAACTACATCGCGACGTTTGACTACATTGTCTGTCCACCAAATATTTTTCCAATTTAATTTCATTTGAGAACCGACAGGACCGTAGTCATAAAAACCTTGAACACCACCATAGATTTCAGAATTTTGAAAAATAATTCCTCTGCGTTTGCAGAGACTGACTATTTTACTAACGAGATCATTTTGGTTATTTTCAGACATAAAAGTATTATAACGTATGTTGGTATAATAATTTTATGAAATTAAAAAGATTAAATGAAACAGAATGGTTAGATAAGGGCGATTATAGTAAAAAAATTTATTTTGGTGAGAATGATTTGGGGAAAGGTTCGTTGGTACAGGAATTAAAAATTAAACCAGGTGAAACGGTAAAGTCTCATTATCATGAAAAACAGACGGAAGTTTTTTATTTTTTAAACAATAATGGTTATTTCATTGTTAATGGAGAAAAAATAGAAATTTTTGTGGGGGATGTGTTGGTACTTGAGCCGATGGATAGACATATTACTATTAATAATACCGACAAAGACTTTTTGTATTTGTGTTTTAAAATAAATTTTGTGGATGGAGATTCGATTTGGGAATAAAAGATTTCAATGACGTGGGGTGCTTGATAAGGTATAATTTCGGTATGCAAAAAAACACTATTTTTTCTCCATTATCAGCGAAAGCAACTAAAATAATGCTTTTGGGAGCGGGTGAAATTGGTAAGGAAATAATTATAGAAGCAATGAGGTTGGGATTTTTTACGGTGGCAGTGGATCGTTACGAAGGGTCTCCGGGGCAGCAAGTGGCTCATCGATTTTACACTGGTAATATGAAAGATGCTGGTTTTTTACGATCAATAATTGAAAAAGAAAAACCAGATTATATTGTGCCAGAAATTGAAGCGATTAATTTAGATTTATTATTTGATTTAGAAAAAGAAGGTTTTAACGTTATCCCCAATGCTAAGGCAACTTATACTGCCATGCAGCGGGAACGAATTAGAGAAATGATTGTTAAAACTGGGGTGCCAGTGTCAGAATATTTTTATGCCAGTTCTTTGGAAGAATTAAAACAGGCTTGTAAAAAAGCCGGTTATCCTTGTTGGGTTAAAGCGATTCAAGATTCTTCTGGTAGTGGTTCAAGTAAAGTTAAGTCAGAAGAAGATATTGAATCGGCGTATGAAAAAGCTCATGGTGAGGCTCGAGGATCATCTGATAAATTAATTGTGGAAAAAAATATTGATTTCGATATTGAAATAACTGAATTAGTAGTGAGACATTATGATAATGGTAAAATAAAAACTTCTTTTTGCCATCCTATAGGGCAATATCAAACAAGAGGTGGTGATTATCATTCGAGCTGGCAGATGGCGGATATAAGTCCAAAAGCTGAAAAAAAAGTTTATGAAATTGCTAAAAAAATTACTGATGCTTTGGGTGGGGTGGGTGTTTTTGGTTGTGAATTGTTTGTAAAAGGTGACATGGTTTGGGCAAATGAATGCAGTCCCCGACCTCACGATACTGGGTTAGTTACTTTGGCTTCACATCAAATTGGTTTTTCAGAGGCAGCTTTACATGTTAAAGCTATAACAGGATTGTCAATTCCAACAAAAAAACATTTGGGTTTTGATCTTATCCCGATTATTACTCCAGCGGCTTCCCATGTAATTTTATCGCCAGTTGATGGTGTCGATATCGGCTATAAAGATTTACCAAAAGCCTTAGATGAATTGGGAGTTACAGTTTTACTTTTTGGTAAAAATGAAGCTCATGTTAATAGACGTTTGGGAGTAGTGTTGGCCATTGATAAGGATGTAGAAAAAGCCAAAGAAAAAGCGGAAATTGCGGCTCATAAAATAGAAATATCTACTTGTCAAAATCCCAAGTGGCAGAAACAAGAATCAAGAGAAAAACATATTTTTACTAAATAAAGAAATGCCTTATAAAATTAGTAGAGATACATACGTAAAAATGTGTTATATTCAGGAGTATGTTAGCAGAAAGATTATTGGAGAAATTTCCAGTTGATTGTCAAGTATTAGGAACAAGGATAAATGAAATTGCTGTGGCGGGGGAAGTAGCATATGGAAATTTAGCACGTGAATATTTAGGTTTATCGGTCAAGATAAGTAAAGATTTGAAGTTGCCTTATCATGAAGAAATGGCTGAAAGGAGAGAATGTCTTGGTGGTTGTTGTTATTATCGAATTCAAGTTGATCGTGCTATTGATGCTTATGGTGGTAAAGATAAAGAACATTTGATGCAGAACAACTTTCGAATTACAGATGTATCTTTTTTAACAGCGACACAGAGTGGGATAGAAAGTATTCATAAAAGGATTCAAGATGGATTAACTTCAAGGGATGAAGTATCGTTTTTAGAAGAGCGCTTATATCAATTTGAAGAATATCAACATTTAGGTTTACTGCAGGCTTACACCTATTATGGGGTAAAACCAAAAGAAAGTATAACTACTTTATATCATCAGTTTTTTAATGGGATAGCAAGTGAGGCTGTTCGTAAAAATGTAGAAATTTGGAAGCTTTTAGATAGAAGGAAGTTATTTTATGATAAAAGTATTTCTGATATCTCTATAACATTGGGAAATTTAAGTATGCAGGTAAGAGAAGCTCGCTAAATTATTTAAATAATTTGTTGCTTTCGAGGGGTTTTTCGATGATGGATTCGAAAAAGCGTTTGATGAGTTTTTGGCTGGTTTTATAATCTTTTTTAGCAAAATTTTCTTTAATATCTTGTGGAACACCAAATCCCAAAACTTCTAAAAAATTAATTTCGTTTTGGATATAACTGTTTAAAAGATTTTTATTGATAGCATTGATGATGTTTTGAGAAATATCAAAAACTTTTTCAATATGTTGGTTCTCGGCGATAAGTTGATTAACTATTTCTAAAAAATAAAAAAGTAAATTTAATTGAGCTAAGTTTTTATCTGTTTGCATGAATGGAATAATGTTTTGAGACTCGGAAAGCCAATTGAAATTGTTTTTTTGGTAAAGCTGAACCTTGATGGTGTTGCCTAGTTGAAGATTACCCAAACGACTGCTTCTAATGTTTTTGGCACCTTTAGCTAAGGCAACAATTTTACCTAATTTTGGGGTTAATAGCGTTATAACTAAATCTGCTTCTTTAGAAGTTTTTTTATTGATGACTATTCCTAATGTTGAAAGATACCTGTCCATTAAAGAGAAAATTTAATGGTTTTGTCAGCAGCCCATTGGAAGGTGGGTTGTTTTTGGCCATTAATTGTTAGTTCATATTCTACTGATTTGGTTCCAGGCTGTTTTTGAAGCATTAGGGTATAGGTTGAACCGATGGTGGCTCCTGAAGTATATTCAATAGAAGTTTTTAAATTTGACTCTGGGTTTAATCCAAATTTATTACCATAAAAACCTTCGAATACTTGTTTATTGAGTTCTTCATATTGAACTGTTTCTATTTCAGATCCAGTCATTTTTATCAATTTTGACCCAATTGGAGTGTAAAATCGGAAAAGGTCACGATAAGTAGAAGCGTTAAGACAGAGTCCGCCTTTTTCTAAATTACAATTTGAACCAGAAGCTGGGTTGGTGTAAGTGATGGAAATTTTATGTGTGGCTGCCCCATTTTTAATATTAATATCATGTTTAATTTTTTGGGTAATAAAGATATTACTTTTGGCACTAGCAAAGTTAGCATCATTTAAATGTAAGTAATCAATTGATTTATCAACATCAAAAATTTTCCCGGTAATATTGGCTTGATTACCAATATTTTGCATTTGTTCATCAGGGAAATAAACCATAACGTGCTTTTGGTTAACATTTTTAAAGAAAGCCTCCATTAATAATCCCATTTTACTTTTTTCTGATCCCATGACGTTGGCTAATAGAGCTGACATAAGAGGGTTCATAAAATCTTTGCGATTTAGTTCTATATAATCTCTGGGACGACCAGACATCCATTGCATTTCATAAATTATTTGAGGACAACCATCGCAACGTTTATCAGGTTGGGTGGTAAATGTGCCGACACGAGTATCAAGTTTTCCTAATACTCCAACCATATCAACTAAAATTTGAGTGTCGATGGCAACAATGGCATCGAATTTATCTTTAGTTTTAGTAGCTTTGGTATATTGTTCTAAAAATATTTGAGCGTCTGTGGGAAAATCAGGGGAAAGGTTACTGTCGCGAAGATAGAGGTAGGGAACATTGATATGATAGCTTTTAATTAATCTTGGGGCAGTAACTTTGCTATTAATTTTGTCGTCAAGATCATAAATATTACTGGCGGCACCTGGAGTAACTTTACCGTTTTTGATAGTTAGGTTACTATAAGCTGTCCAAAATCCCCCACTAGGACGTAATTCTCCGTCATTTTGGAAAATCATCAAATATTTTCGAGGGGCGTCTTTACCTAAAAGCCAAGAAGCTTTACTAAGTAACGGCTTGCCATCTTTGACTAATTTGTAAGTTTGATCAACTAACTCTTGAGCTTTGATAATGTTGGATTTAACTTGGAAACCTTTGATTTCTTCTGGATATTTGGCGGCATTAATTTGATTAATTGATGTTTGAATCTCTCCTATTTTGGCTTCAATAGTGTCTAAATATGGAGTTAAACCTTCAATAGATTGGGTTAAAAATTCTATCCTATCTTCGGTAGTATCTGTACTACTGGTAGATCCACCTTTGATACCCAAAAAATCTTTATATGGTTCTATTGCTGTTATAACAATCTCTCCAGTTTCAAGGCCAGTTTTGGCAATTTTTAGGGTTTGTTGTCCATCTTTATAAAATTGGTTTAGATAAGGGAGACTACCTACCAATTTTAATTTTGAGTAAGTTTGGCCAGCTTCTGATATTTTTTGTTTGAGGGTTTCTATAGATATTTTTGCTTGATCGATATCTTTATCATTAATGGTCTGTTGTAATTTTTGAGCTTCTGCTTTGATAGAGTCAATTTGGGTTAGAAGTTGTTTGGCAGGAAAATATGTTAAGAGAAATAATCCCCCAAAAATAACTAGAAATACGGCGAAAATGGTCAAAACAATCTTAAGTGGTTTTTTGTTGCCTTTTTTTATTTTCTTGCCAGGGATAATATTGGCGGCTTTGGTAATTAAATCCATATGATTAGTGTATATAAAAATTTGTAGTTTTACCAGCGAGAAATCATTGACATAGGTGTTTTGAGAAGAATAATTAGTTCATTTAAGACTGATTGATGGCGAATATACTTAGAGTCTAATTTAGCTCTTTGTTCAAAATTTAATTCATTTCGGCCTGAAGTTTGCCACAATCCAGTAATTCCTGGTTTTGCCGATCTAATATCTTTGATGTATTTTTTGGTAGAAGGATATTTTTTTTCATATTCTTGTAATTCTTCTTCGCGGTAGGCTCTAGGACCGATTAAACTCATATCTCCCTTGAGGACATTTATAAGTTGAGGGAATTCGTCGACTGAGGTAGCGCGAATAACTTTACCAATTGGAGTGATTCTGGGGTCTTCTGACATAGGAAGTTTCCAGCCGGCATCTTTATATTTTTTCCAAAGTTGGGGATAATTTTCTTTTAATCTTTTGTCGTTGTCACCAGTATACATGGAGCGAAATTTGTACATCCAAAATTCTTTGTCGCCTTGGGTGATTCGTTTTTGTTTGAAAAATACTGGTCCTGGTGAAGTAATTTTGATGCAAATTATGGTGATTAATAAAATTGGAGAAAAAAGAATGAGTAAGAAAATAGAACTAAAAATATCTAGACAACGTTTAAATATTTTAAATAAGGTTTTTGATTTCATTGTTTTTTTAAGAAAAATTGATGATATTTTTTATCTTTGACTATTTGATTAACAATATCACGAACTTTTGCACTTCCGTCATAAGCAATATTGCAGATTAAGAGCCCGTCAGGAGTGTCGATGACGGCTAAGTTATTAACATCGACTAAACCGATTAATTTATTTTTAGAAGTTGAAACTAGGCAGTTTTTTGAATTTACTTGAAGAAATTTGGTTTCTTGATTAAGGATAGAAATACCAGATTTATCTTTTGGAAGCTGTTGATAAATAGATTTCCATTCCCCGACATCACTCCAATCCGATTTTATAGGGATGACCATCATATTGTGACTTTTTTCTGAAATAGCTCGGTCAATAGCGATATCCGGTGCTATTTTGTAGACCTCATCAATAGTTTTAGTAATATTGGTAGTTTGAAGAAGTTTATCAATAATTGGTTTAAATTCTGGTTGAAGCATTTGAAATTCATTGACTAATGTTGAAACAGAAAAAGTATAAATACCAGAGTTCCAAAAAGCTCCTTTTTTGATTAGAGCTTGAGCGGTATCGACGTCTGGTTTCTCAATGAATAAATTGACCTGGGATATTTTTTGATTTTTTTTCTGAGGAATAATATATCCAAATGATGGGTTAGGGAAAACAGGTTTAATACCAATAGTAACAATTTGTTTATGTTTTTTAGCAATAATGGCTGCTTTTTTAATAGTATTTTTGAATCTGATTGTTTGTTTGATGTAGTGATCTGATGGCATGGTGGTAATAATGGCATCAGAATTTTTAGTCTTGATAATACAAGTAGCCAATAAAATGGCCATAGCAGTATTTTTTTTGGCTGGTTCGTAAATTAAATTTTCTCGAGGAATTTTTTTACTAATATATTGTTCTAATTTTGATTGATATCGGTAGTTAGAAATAATGAAAATATTTTTTGATGGAACAACATTTTGTCCTCGGCTAATAGTTTGTTCAAGTAAACTTTTGTTACCAAAAAGATTTAAAAATTGTTTGGGATGATAAGCTCGTGAGAGTGGCCAAAGTCTGGGTCCGGTACCGCCACAAAGGATTACAATATAGTGGTTTGGTGTTGTTGCCATAATTGATTAATTATTTCTTTAAAGTTTAGCATGAAATTATATTGAGAAAACTTGTTGGCATTATTTACGCAATCTATGGGATTAAAATTTAAAGATTGAAATTTAATAATTGCTTGTTTTAACGATTCTACTGTTTGTTCTTGAAATAAAATTCCTGTCTTTTCATCAATAACTGTTTCAGTAATTCCACCTTGATTTAAGGCAATAACTGGTTTTCCACAGGCTTGAGCTTCGATTGGAGTAAGTCCAAAATCCTCTATTTGAGGGCAAATAAGAGCTTGGCAATTTTGATATAAAGTTAATAATTTATTATCTGAAACTTGCCCCATAAAAACTATTTTAGAATTATCGGCAATTTGTTTTAGATGGGGCATATCTCTACCACTCCCAACGATGATTAATTTTTGATCAAGGTCAAGGCAGGCTTGAATAGCTAATTCAATTTTTTTATGAGGAACAAGCCGGGAAACAACTAAAAAATATGGATCGACTGAAGATTTTTTGTTAGGAACAAAAAATGAGGTATCGATTCCTGGATAGATAATATCGGCTTGTCGCCGATAAGTTTTTTGAATTCTTTGTTGAACTGTTTGGGAATTACAGAGTAAATAATCTGGTCTTTGTCCATAAATAAAATCAGTTTTCTGGTACTTTTTAAGTAAAGGTTTAATTAATTTAAATTGGGGTGGAGTTTGATATAAATAACGATTGGTATTGTGGAAATAACAGATAAAAAGTGTTTTTGGTGGGGTTAATAAACAATGACCAATTATCGATGTGGTAGAAATGACAATATCATATTGGGAAAGATCAAATTGTTCTAAACATAGGGAATAAAATGGAGTATGAAAAATGTTATTTTTTTTATTTCGAGAAAATTTATTAAGAATTGAAGGATAAACTTTTATATTTTTAGGAAGCCAGTTACTGTTGTTAGGGTTATAAAGTAGGGTATATAAATTAGCTTGTGGATAGATAGACAGAATATCAAGTAAAACTTTTTCAGCTCCACCCCACTGGTTGAGCCAATCGTAGAAGATAGCAACACGTAAGTTATTAATATCCAATTTCTAATTTCTAATTTCTAATAATTTTTTGTAAACAAAAAATGTTTGATTGGCGGTGTTGGACCAAGAATATTTGGCAACTTGTTGATGGCCAAGATTAATAAGTTTGGTTCTCAATTTTGGATTGTTCTGAAGTGTTTTAATTTGAAAAACTAGCTCATCGGATTTTTTGGGATCGAAATAAAGAACTGAATTTTGATAAATTTCTGGGAGACAAGTGCTATTTGATGATATTACTGGGCAATCTAAAGCCATAGCTTCCAGCCCAGTTAAACTAAATCCTTCCATGAGTGATGGATGAACTAGAGCTAGTGCTTGATGATAGAGTTGTTTTAATTCAGAATCGGGTAAATAACCCAAGAATTCAATTTGACGAGACATTTTATGTTTTTTGATAATTTGTTCTATTCTTTGGGTAAAATAATTTCTAGAACAAATGATTTTTAATTTTATGTTTGGTAATTTTTTGAGCGCTTCAATGATGATTTCAATGTTTTTATGAGGGTAGAGATTACCAGTATAGAGAACAAAATTTCCAATTTCCAACCCGCCTGCCGAGCGGGCAGGTTTCCAATTTCCAATTTTTCGGTTAGTTTTTTCTAAAAAAACAGGGTCAACTGCCTCATAAGTAGTGGTAATTTTTTTTGGAGAAATTTTGAATTTTTTTATAATGTAATCACGCCAATAATTACTGGGAACAATAATTATGTTGTTTTTTATAACGATATCAGTGAGAAGAATATAAAAAAAATGTTTAATCCAGTAGATAGAAGTATTTTTAGTGGTATTAAGACGGCCTTTAAAAAAATGTTTAATAAGGTCGTGAATAGTGACGACTGATTTGCCAAAATAAAAAATTGGTTTGTTGAAATGAGTAAAATGAACTAAATCTGGTTTTAAGCGATACAGTAAAAAAGGTAAAAATAATTGTTCTTTGATGGAATAGTGACGAATGTTGGTGGTGACAATTTTAAATTTATCTCCTAAATCTTTTTTGATTTCGGTTTCTAATTCTGGGTAAATAATCAAAGTGAAACGGTATTTTTTAAAATCAGGGAGTTGTGACAGAGCCAACAATAAATTTTTAGTATAACGACCAATACCAGTATGTTTTGGCCCATAAAGCCGAGCGTCAATAATAATACATTTTTTAGAATTCATTACTTTTTATAGCGTATTATAAATATTTAGCTTTGAAGACGCGTTGCCATTCTAAAAGCTTGATACCACAAAGAACTAAAGCTTGAGTTAATGGAGAATATTTTTTAAATAAATTCTGCTGATAAAAGATTCTCATGGCGTTAGTACTGGCTTTGGCAACCATGACTTTGGTTTTACGATTGGCTTGAGTTAATTTACTAGTAGTCTTTTTAAGACCTGAGGAAATCCCCTGAAAATGGGTAATCTGGCAATTTGGATAGAAAAATAATTTAAAGTTGTTTTTTTTAAGCTGGAAACAAAAGTCGAGATCTTCGCCATAGAAAAAAAACTTTTCATTCCACCAACCTATCTTTTGTCCGACTGTTTTTTTGACCATTAGGAAGGCACCGACACAGGCTTCGATTTGATGAATTTTGGTAGTATCTAGATTTCCTTGGAAATAACCATTAAAAAATCCAGATTTTGGGAACAACTTTGAAATTCCAGTGAAATAACAAAAGGATCTCCACGGTGTTGGGAATCCTCGATGACATTCTGGTTGCATTTTACCAGTAGCGGCTAATACTATATTACAAGTAGCAGCATCAACTTGATTATTTTTTTCAAAAAAATCGATCATTTTTTGAAAAGTATCAGGTTTAACTGTAGTGTCTGGATTGAGGAATAGAACATATTTTGAGTTTTGGTTTATAGTTTTTAGTCCCCTATTATTGCCAGCAGCGAAGCCTTTGTTTGATGTTAGATGCAAGATGCTTGATGTTAGATGTTTAGATTTTTTAAGGAATGATTCTGCTAATTTAATACTTTCATCAGTAGATAAATTGTCGACGACGATAACTTCAAAAGAATTAAAATCAATTTTTGATTTACTAATACTTTCCAGACATTTTTGGAGATAATCACCTGAATTGTAATTTAGGATTATAACTGAAAGTGTAATTTTTTGATTAATCATTGGTAATTTTGTCATAAATTTTATTTAGACCATCAACGCTACTCTGGTAAGAGTATTTTTGGGATATAAGTCGATTGGCAGCTTGGCCCATTAATTCACGTTTTTTGTCATTTTTAAGTAAATCTATGGCGTTTTTGGGAATGTCTGAATACTCGCAGACAATTGATTCTTTAAAGTTTTCTATTTTAATTCCACCCATACCTTCGGGGGTAGTAACGATAGGAAGCCGACAGGCCATGGCCTCTAAAAATTTATTTCGAGTGCCACCTCCGCTGCCCATTGGGGCAAGTAATATCCAAGAATATTGATAATAGTACATGGGATCGTGTGATTGACCGTCAAAATCAGCTTCTTCGACGATTACATCTTCTGATCGATAATGCTGATAATAATCTGGAGCATGTCGGCCGATAATATAAAGTTTGGCATTAGGAATAGATTTTTTAATGGTTGGCCAAGAGTCTTTGATAATCATTTCAACTGATTCTCTATTTTGCATCCATTTCATGTTGGAAACACCAAAAAGGACTGAAGGAAATTTACTTTTTTGTGTTTTTGGAAGTGATTCAAAAAATTTATTATCAACTCCATTTTGAAAAAGTTCTATATCAGTTCTTTTTGTAATTTGAGAGATTAATTCTTGATCTTCATGGGCAAAGGCAACGACAGTATGGGTGTGTTTCCAATAATATGTTTCCCAATATTTTAGTTTTAAAACATCAACCCAAAGAAATGGTTTAAGAAATTTTTTCCATCCAGTCACTGTTTCAACATAATGTTTGTAGACATTATATTCAACGGTTAGATCAACTAAAACAATTGGCACTTTTGTTTTGGGGATATTAGGCATTGGATAAAAACAATCACAGTGAATTAAATCAAAATTATTATTATCTAGCTCGTATTTGATGGTCTGACGAAAACTCTTATTAATATGTTTCATCACTAAAAATGGATATGGAGAAAGCCCGGTGAGTAAAACTTTTTTAGGATCCCAAGTTTTACCTCGTTTAACCACAATAACTTTTGAGCAATATTGTTTAACATCATTTAAACCCTCTTCGTCGGGACTAAGACAAATCAAAGTGATATCGTTTTTGGGAGAAAGATATTTTATGGAATAAAAAGAGCTGTTTTGTCCCCCAGATTGAGAAAGTCGAGGAATATAGGGAGTTATCATTAAAATTTTTCTTTTATTTTTAGTCATGTTCTTGATTTAACAATTGATAATAAAAAGCTAACATTATCCAAAAAAGATAGGCTGTTTTTGAAGCTTCAAAAACATCAATAAAAAGAGCATTGGCTAACATACATAAAAGGGCACCAAATAAGATTTTAGATATTAGATGATAGATGTTAGATGATTTTTTAAAAAATAAAGGTAATGTTTTGATAATAAAGAAGATTTGAATGGCAGCAAAGGTGATAAATCCAAGTAATCCGCTTTCTCCTAAACATCGGAGATAATCGTTGTCTGTGGCCAAAGTGATTGAGCCTAAACCACTACCAATAAAAATATTTTTTCGCCAAGCATTGATAGCTCTGGGCCATTCGGCATTGAAACGAATTTCTCCAGATCTAGCGACTCCAACATCAGTGTCAGCAACAGGATATTGCTCGGCTTGATGTCGAATAATTGTTGGAGTTGGCTTGGTAACTTGTCCTGGTAAAGTTGTTGGTTTGACGATGACAGTTGTAGGTGTGAGGGTAATTGTGGGGGTAGGTACCGCCGCTGTGTTAGTGCTAGTAAAAAATTGATTTTTAAGGGCGGGTAAAGTAGCTAAAAGACGTTGATTTAGGTCGTCAGAATTTAGGATACTAAAAATTACCAATCCGGTGACAGGAATTATCCAAAAATATTTTTTGATAAGGAATAAAGCAATAATTGAGCCACCTAAAAAAGCAAATGTAGATACTCGTGAAGCAGTAAGAGTAAAGATGTAATAGGATGGAATCCAAATAATAAAACCAATAATTTTTAGAATTTTATTTTTAGTAATAAGGCTAATTCCAAGAATAATAATCAAAGCGACACTTAAGAATGCGGCCAAATCGTAATGTCCAGCAAAAGTTGAACTAATTCTAGTCCAGATATTCATTTGAATTAATTGGCCTTTGGAAAACTCTTGGTTCATGGTTGATATTACCGGGAATTTTAGGTATTTTTGGCCAAACCCATAGAAGGTAACCAAGGTGGTAGAGAGAAGAAAAAATAGATATAAAAAAGAAAAATCCTTTTTTTGTTTGAGGGCTTCTAGGCCAATAAAGAAGATCGACATGTATTCAAAACGACGAAAGACATGGAGTAATAAAATATTAATTGGCTCTGTTTGATAGATTAGCCAAGCATTTATAAAACTGATGATAATGGCTAAAAAATAAATTAAAAAAAGCGGAGTTATTTTAACTTTGAACACGGGAAACTTATTTTTGATCTGATAAATAAACCAAACTAAGGCAGCGATGGCAATCACAATATCGTCAAGACGAATAGCAACATAAGTGCCGTTAATGCTAATTAAAGGGAATTTGGGGTATAGAGGAATAAAAATAAGAATTACTGCCAAAATACATTTGAAAATGTTGATATTTATATTTTTGAACATATCTCTAAGTACATAGGTGAACGTTTAATTATAAATCTAACAAAGGCATTTATTCTTAAAAGAAGTTTGACAATTGGAAGTTGCCATTGTGGTCGGTGTTTTTTGAAAAAAGAAATAAAGCCTCGATATTCATTTAAAATTGGATCCATGCGGCTCACTGCAGAAGCCCCGCCTAAATGAATTATTTGAGGGCCGATAAGATACCAAACTTGGTTTTGTTTGGTGACAAGTTTGAGGCGATAAGATAATTCTAGTTCTTCGCCATACATAAAATAATTTTCGTCGAAGCCTTTTACTTTGTCGAGTAAAGGTTTGCGCGTAAGCATAAAGGCACCGGTGATCCAATCTTGAGGGTGATCTTTGATATAAAAATTATCATGAGTATAAAATTGGGGAGTGTGTGGATGAATAGGTTTAATAATTTTATTAACTAACGGAAGGTCGTCTAGACTAAAACACCAGGTAAACATATTGCCTAAATTTGGGAAATATCCACCAGAGGCTTGAATGGTTTTGTCTTTATTTAAAAGTTGAGCGGTACAAGTAGACGCTTCTGGATGTGAAGATAACCAATCGAGTGATTGGCTAATAGCTGAGTGAAGAATGATAGTATCGGAATTAAGAAGTAAAATGTAATTTCCTTTGGCGATTTTAATACCTTGATTATTGGCTCCACCGAATCCCCGATTATCTTTATTGGCGATAATTGTTATTTGGCATCCATGCCTACCGGCAGGCAGGTTTTTAGCTTTTAGCGAATTTTGAAATTTCTTAATTTTTTCAACACTATCGTCGTGAGAATTATTGTCGATAATGATAATTTCATAATCCATTTGTTGAAGACCTTTGTCTAACAAAATTGACTTGAGACAATCGATAGTAATATCAGCAGTATTGTACGAGATGATTATTATTGAAATAATTGGGTTCATTTTTTGTTGATAAAAATTTTTTTAAGAACTATGACAATAATGATAAGCCCAATTTCGGTGGAGAAAAAAGCAATTAATCGATTAGGGATAGTAGTAGGAAATCGACGAATAGTTATTTTTGCCTTATATTCTTTGTTATTGTAAACAAGTTTGTTTTTACTTCGATTTTCGACTTTGGTAAAAACATCATTTTCCCATTCAAATCCATTGACATAAAGAGACTCTTTGAAAGGTAAAACGAACTCTTCTAAATAGTAGCTTTGCATAGTGTTAACAAAAATTTCTTTTGACCGTTCTGGAGGATGGTTTAAATTGATTCGAAATAATCCACTGTAATATGCTTTGTAAAAATTCATGACTTCGGTGCGAGTCATGTTGGTAAAATAAGCCGAGACATTGCTAATTTGAACCGTATCTCCGGGTAAATCAGATTTGATACTATTGGGTAAATCAGGAAGAGTTGGCGTATTTGAGGTTAAGTAAAATACGGCAAAAAGGTTAAAAATAATTAAAATTGAGATGAAAATTTTTCTAACCATTATTGGAAGAGCATGGCTCGGCCAAGTTTATAATTTGGTTTGTCAATTTTTCTGTCACTGATTTTTTTGGCTGGAACTCCACCCCAAATTTCTTTTTCAGGAATGTCTTTGGTAACAACGGCTCCGGCTGCAACTACAGCGCCTTTGCCAATTTTGATATTGGGTAAAATAATGGCTCTGGGTCCAATAAAAACATAATCCCCTATTTCGACTGGTCCAAAAGAGTTGCCGTAGTCTGGGGAATTAATCTCATGTTCGTCGTTGTAAATTAAAACTTGGCTGGCAATGCCGACATGATTGCCAATTTTTAATGGAGCACGGCCATCCATAAAACAATGGTCTCCAACGATAGTGTCATGGCCAATAGAAATGTTTGATGGATTAAAAAAATTAGCACCAATATGAATAGTAGAATCCCAAGGCATTTTTACACCAGAGATAAGATAGAAAAATTTACGAACAAAATGAAGCGGGATAAAACCGACAAAGCGTAAAATCATTAACCAGAATTCCAGGCAAACAGTTTTGATACGATTAAAAATTTTGAAAAGAACTTGGTTTGAGTTTAATTCTTGACCATTTCTGTCTTGCATAGCTTAGTTTAGCAGAAAGAGATTTTATTGTCTTGAGTTTTTATTTAAGTGAGTTGTAAAATCTTCTTGCCCGCGGCACAAGTAATATTTCCATCCTTATCGAATAAAATACCTCTAACAGAATCTTTTAATTTTGCGATTAAAGTTCCTTGGTATTTTTCACATCTGGCATCAGTTGCTTGCCATAAATAAATTTCGCCGATGTTATCGGTAGAGATTACTCTTTCGGTGGTACTTTCTGATTTTCGCGAGACTAATATATCGGTTATAGAACCTGAATGATGTCCAACTAGGATTGGTTTGTCGGGAGCATCTATTGACCAACGATGGATACTTCCTAGTGCACTGCCATTGAAAATTATGTTTCCTGGTGATTTTTGGGTAACTCTTGAAGAAGACATCCCTTCAAGGAAAACATTTGGTTCTCTGCCCATGATGTCTATGATGGACGATCTGCTTCCAGCTCCGCCAATTACTGCTTTACCGTTTGGGAAAATAGTAAAATTATCATAGGTAAGAAGGTTGGACTTAGTTGAGATAGATTCTTTTTCTCCACTATTACGATCAAGCGAAAACATTTCGTCTATAAGACTAAAAATATAGTAGATTTTATCTGGGGTTAATTCAATGGCAGATATATGTCCCCATCCATGGTCATATCTCTCGGCTTTTGGTGGAGTCATAGTTACTAGGGTTTTTTTTGAGAGACTTCTGTTATTATCTAATTGCCGGCTGACAATACTATTCCCTTCTGCAGAAATTATTTCTTTAGTTTGAGTATCAATTTTGAAAGTATGAGTGGGGGTATCTATATTCTTATTAAGAGTGTGTAGTTTGTGGTCTTGGTCGAGATAATAAAATCTGCCATCACTGTCGGTAAAATAGATATTTCCATTTGATACTTCAAATTTTGTAATAGGAGCTTTGTGTTCAAAAATCGTTTGGGAAATGTGGTGATGGTCTTTGATTTGGGTACAGGTAGGAATCTCTCTAGTTATAGGTACTTCTGCTGCTGTAGCAACAGAACTCCCTTCTTGGTTTTTCTTTGGATATTTTGGTTGAATTTCGCGTAGCATAAATAAAAAAAATAAATGTAAGGTATATTATAATACATATGTCAAGGCAAGAAATCATTATTAACAGAGTTTAGTTATGATGAAATGTTTCAAAGACTTTTAAAACTGATTTGGCGGTAGAGTTCCAAGTGAATTTATCAGCTTTAATTTTGCCTAATTTAGAAAATTTCTCCCTATTTTTAGGATTATTTATTTCAATCATTTTTTGGCAAAGATCGGCAGTATTTGTTGGATCTATAAAAAGACCAGAATCATTTACTACTTCTTTGAATGGCGGGATATTGGAAACTATAACTGGGGTGCCAACTTTCATGGACTCAATAGCTGGTATACCAAATCCCTCGTAAAGACTGGGTAAAACTGAAGCGATAGCGTTTTGATAAAGAGTCCATTTTTGGTCTTCGGTGACAAAGTCAGTAAAAACAACATTGTTTTCGATTCCCTCTTGTTTGACAGTGGCAAAAATTTCGTCAAAAAGCCAACCTTTTTTACCGGCAATAACGAGTTTGGTGCTCTGGTGCTCTGGTGCTCTGGTGCTCTGGTTTTTAAGAAATAAGGCAAATGATTTGATGAGAAAGGGGATGTTTTTGTTGGGTTTGAGAGTACCGAGATATAGATAATAGTTGCTAGGTGCTAGATGATAGGAAGACAGGATGTCTTTTTGGTTTTTTGAGTCTATTTTTGGAGGAGTATCGACGCCGTTGTAAGCGATAGTGATTTTTTTTGGATCTATATGATAGGTTTTAATTATTTCATCTTTAGAAAATTGGGAAACAGTAATGATGTGTTTTGATTTTTTAATTGATTCTTTGGTCCAATTAATTAATTGATATAAATCTTTTTTAGTAAATTGATCTTGAAATTGAAGATAGCCAATGTCGTGGATGGTAGGGATTGTAGGAAAAGGTGAAAAAGCTGGTGAATAATGGCTAGGTGAGAAAAATAAGGCGAGTCGTTCTTTTTGGGTAAATAGTTTTAAAGGTAGGGCAAATCGAGTCCACATTTTACTTGGGCCAAAAACACGATAATGCCAATTGTTTGATTCTGGAGGAAGGTCTTTTGAGGGAAGATTTTTGAGATAAATAAGATAGCTATTTTTTTTATCTAATTGATAAAGATGCCAGATTAATTTAAAAGCATATTGACCAACTCCAACTTTGTTGGGAATATTTGCTTCGTTGCCATCAATACCGATTAACATATTGGAATTTTTAATTTTTAATTTTAAATTTTTAATCAATTTTAAAATCCAAATAACTAAATTAATTGATTATATATTTGTAAAGTTTGTTTGGCGGTTTTTGACCAACTAAACTGTTGAGAGATTTTTAGTCCTTTTTGAGATAATTCTGATCGAAGTTTTTGTGAATGAGCAATTTTTTCGATTGCTTTTTCGATATCACTAACCGAGGTGGGATCAATTAAAATAGCGGCGTTTTGGGAAATTTCAGCTAATGAGGAATTATCACTAGTGATAACGGGAGTACCGACTTTAAATGATTTAACAATAGGTAAGCCAAAACCTTCATAGAGAGATGGGTAAGCCAAACAAAGAGCGCTGGCATGAAGAGTAACGATATCTTTTTCGGGGATAAATCCAAGTATTTTTATATTTGGATCATGAGTTTTGACATCTTCTCCCCAACCATATTTTCCAGTTATAGCTAATTCAATTTTGGTTTTTGGATATTTTTGTTTGAAATGGCTAAAAGCTTCGATTAATCGAGATAAATTTTTTCGTGGTTCACGGGTTCCTTGGGCTAAAATAAAATCATCAAGACCATATTGTTTTTTGATCGAAGTTATTTTTTTATATCTTTGAGTGGGAGAAAGTTGGGCAAATAAACTATATTTATTTTCGGCGGCTTCGTAGATAACAGTTATTTTAGATAAATCTATATGAGGGAAAATTTTTGTTAAATCAGTTTTAGTATTTTGAGAAACGCAAATAAATTTAGAACATTTTTTAACTGCCCAATACATTTTGTTTTTGTGAGCTTGAATAACTTTTGGATGATGCCATTGGGGATGTAAAAATGGGGTTAAATCATGGACGGTGGTAATGGTTTTAGCTTTTAGAGTTGGAGGTTGAGTCCAATCTGAAGTGTGAAAAATATCACATTTGCCGATAAATAATTCAATAGGAAATAAACGAAGTTGGTTCCAAATTATCTGGAGGATGGTTGGAGGAAATCGAAAGTGATAAACGGTTACATTTGGTTTTGATGCTAACTCTTGAATTTCTTTTGGTAATGGTAGCCGAAGAGATGAATAGAAAAGTTTATAGTGATTGGTTTTATCTAGATTAATTAAATTTCTGACCAAATTAAGAGTGTAGTTGCTAACACCTGTCTGATAGCTGACCGAGGAAACATCAATGCCTATTATCATTTTGGTAAACTGGTGCGCTAGTGCGCTGGATAACTGGATAATTTTAACATTTTTTGGATGTGATGGCGTTTTTGAGTCATTTTTGGAAAATTAAACACAACTTCGCCATAAGTTTGAAAGACGTCTTTAAATAAATGTTTGATAGGGGTGTTTTTGATTAAACCAGATAAATTACGGAGTCTTTGCTCAATAATTGGAAAAAAATATTTTAGGATTTGTCGATTGGAATAATTTTTAATGATGATATAAATCCAATTTTTAGCATCCATTCGATGGCGAAAGTTGCCCATTTTTTTACTGGTGGCTCCTCCAAGATGGTAACAAAGAGCAGTAGGAATATATAAAGTTTGATATTTAAATAAGTGTAGTCTGAGGGCTAAATCGACATCTTCTTCGTAGGCAAAAAAATCAGGATCGAACATGCCTATTTTTTGAAGAATTTCTTTTTTGTAGATAATCAAAGCGGCGGGAGCACCCCAGATTAATTTAGATTCAAGATGTAAGATGCTAGATGCTAGAAATTTTTTACCATTAGAAATGTTGTTGCATTTGCCAGAATAATTAAAATCTAGACCTTGGGATTCAAAAGTGGTGCCGTCGTAATTGAGAACAGTACCAAAAAAAGTGGCTATTTGAGGATTGTTTTGATGATCAATAATATTTTGAGTAACAATTTTAAACCAATTTGGCTCGATTTTTAGGTCGTTATTGCAAACACAACTATATGGGTATTTTGAATTTTTTATGCCGTGATTAACGGCAAAAGCAAAGCCGGTGTTTGTATTTAGATGCAAGATGTTAGATGTTAGATTCTGGAGTTTATTTTGGTTAAAAAAAACTTTGGCTAATTTAATACTGTCATCGTGAGAGGCGTTATCGACAATAATGATTTCAAAGTTTGATTGAGGATAGTTTTTTATTGCTTGGATAATAGATTTAAGACAGTTAATGAGAAAATTTACTCCGTTATAGTTAGGGATGATGATAGAAAAGGACAACCCAGGAGTTTTTTTTGGAGAGATATTTTTTTTAGATTTCACTGGATTTCTGGGATTTGAATTGTGTCACCTATTTTGAGATTTTGTTTGAATACTTCATTGGCTGGAAGTTCGATGATGTATTTTGCCGGTTCTTGGTTTGTGTAAGTAATTTCAGAATCAGTATCAAGAGCAGTGATAATTTTGACAATTTTATTTTGGCTATTAATCCAAATCATATCTAAAGGAATATGGGTATCTTTCATCCATAGAGGATATTGGTCTTCTTTATTGAAGATAAATAACATGCCGCAATTGGAACATATTTCATTTCTATTAGATAAACCAATCTTTTTTTGTCGGTTAGTTTGAGCAATTTCGAGATAGTAATTATCGTTGTTAATTTGAACGCCAACACTTTTTGGAAAAATATTTTTATTTCCATTAATAAGCGAAATGCTAATAAAAATAAAAATTATCAAACCGATAGCTAAACTAACTATAAGCAAAGTTTTTCTTGTATTTTTCTTCCGACTGTGCACCATGTATAGTTATTTTTAACATAATTGAAACCATTTTGGCGAAGTTGATGATAAAGCTTGGGGTTTTGAATCAATTTAGTAATTTTTTGAGTTAAATCCGTGGGGTTGCCGAGATCAAAAATTAGGCCGCCTTGACTTAGGGTGACGATTTCAGAAAGTGAAGGAATATTACTGACAATAACTGGTTTTTGTCTGGCCCAAGCTTCAATTAAACATAATCCAAAACTTTCCTGTTTTGAGGGTAAAACTAAAATATCACAACTATCAATTATTTTGGCTAATTTATTTTGGGGAAATTTAAAAATAAACCTTATATTTTTTTGAACTTCTTTGGGTTGTTGCTTAATAATTTTTAAAATTTCTGGATAATAGAGGGTTTTTTGACCAGCAATAATTAGTTTACTGGTTTTCTGGTACTCTGGATTACTAGACATTAATAAAGAAAAAGAATTAATTAAGATATTGAGGCCTTTGTGGGCGGAAAGAGAACCGATAAATAATATTTTAGTGCTCTGGTGCGCTGGTTCTCTGGTTCTCTGGATTTTGGTTGATTTTTTTAGGAATGATTGGTCAACTCCGTTGCCGGCGAGAATAATTTTGTCGGGGTTAATGTGAAAGTTTTTTATAAAATAGTCGGTTTCGAATTGGGTTAGGGTCCACAAGTAATCGGCATTTTGAAGAGTTTTTATTAGGGGTAGACGGTGAAAGTCGGAGTCAGTGGGATGGAAGGAAGCATTTATTAGTAATCTAGTTTGCTGGTTAACTAGTGCTCTAGACAAAAACTTTAGAAAATTGGCGTAGAGGATAACTGTAGTGGGGAGTGGACCGGCAATAATTAAATCGGGTTTGAATTTGATTATTTTAATAGTGGCTTTTATAAATGGAATGATTTTGAATATTGGCCCTTTCTGGGCTATTTGTAATAGTTGGTGAAGATAGGAACTTTTGGGAAGAAAAAGGTTGATAAATTTTAGAGGTCGGCGAAGGGAGTGGTAGACAGGAATTTTTATCGTGCTCTGGTTCTCTAGTGCTCTGGACCTCTGGTATTTTGATTTGGTGAAGTCGTCGGTGGATGAACAATCGGAAGAGAGATAAAGAACTTGATTATTTTGTTTTTCAAAATATTGGCCGATTTTGTAAATAACCCGTGATCCCCCATCGATGGCTGGAGGAAAAATGTGGCTAAGACAAAGGATTTTTGACATAAATATGTAGTTAAATTATACGTGTTATGCTAAATAATAACTTATGCTGAAGAAAATAATTAATTCACGACTGCTGAGAATTTCGATTTCGTTAATTTTGATTTATTTTGCTTTTAGAAAAGTTGATGTGCCTAGTTTATGGCGGCAATTAATAACTATGGATTGGTGGTTTGTTGTTTTTACAATGTTTTTGTCTTTACTGGGAATCGGGTTGGTTTCTTGGCGATGGTCAATGTTGTTGCTTAAAAAACCAAAATTTAATGATGTGAAAGTGTTTAATAAATCTAGTTTAGTAGGTTCATTTTATAGTTTATTTTTTCCCACATCGGTGGCGGGAGATTTATTGAAATGGATGATAGTAGATGAAAAGTACCCTGAATTATCAAAAAGTCGATTGTTGGGGTCGGTGGTTTTAGATAGATTTATTGGAATGTCGGTCTTTGTTTTGGCCGGATTTGTGATGCTTTTATTGGGAGATTTTGATGACAATATGATCCCATTTTGGGTATGGTTAGTTTTTATTGGTTTATTTTTGGGGTGTTTAGTATTTTTTGTTGGGGTTTGTTTTTTTGATTTAAGTAAAAGTAAATTGTGGCAATTTAAATTTTTGAAAAAATTTAAGGATGTGGCTGAATTAGTTAACAAGGAAAATCGAAAACAGATTTTTAAAGCGGTGGGAATATCGTTGGTGAGTGAAATATTGTGGATTTGCCAAATGTGGTTTGTTAGTTGGTATTTTGGAACTGGTTTAACAATAGTGTCGATATTTGTATTTTTGCCAATAATTGCAATGATTTTAAGTTTACCAATTTCTTTTGCCGGATTTGGAGCGAGAGAACAATTGTATGTTTTATTTTTTGGAGCGCTGGCGACTTCAACTGAAAGTTTATTATTAGCATCGGCTTATTCAGGAATAATAGGAATAATAATAGCTTTAATCGGAGGGTTAGTTTCTTTAAATCCGGATTTTAAAAAAAGTAGAGGGATTGGTGTAAAATAAAAAAAATATGAATTATCCCTTATTCACTTCTGAATCTGTTTGTACTGGTCATCCGGATAAAATTTGTGATCAAATTTCTGATGCGGTGTTGGATGCGGCTTTATCTAAAGATAGAAATTCTAGAGTAGCGGTGGAAACTTTGGTAACTACTAACCAAGTGGTAATGGCTGGTGAAGTAACTTCAAAAGAGTCTTTGAATTATGTTGAAATTGCCAGAAAAATGATTAGGGAGATTGGTTATGTTGATTCAAAATTTAATTTTGATGATAAAGCCGAAATTAGAGTCTTGATTCATGAACAATCAAAGGATATTGCTGTTGGAGCAGATAATGATGGAGCTGGTGATCAAGGAATGATGTTTGGATATGCGTGCAATGAAACATCCCAATTAATGCCGTTGCCGATTGTGTTATCTCACGAATTATGCCGAAAAATGGATGAATTAGAATTTGGTAAATTAAATTATCTAAGACCAGATGGTAAAGCAGAAGTTAGTGTGGTTTATGATAAAGGAAAAGTAGTGGAGATTGCTAGAATTGTTTTGGCTAAGCCTTTTGGGATGGAAAATAAAACAGAAGAAGTAAAAGATGACTTGTATAATTTGGCAGTTGTCCCAATATTAGAAAAATATGGTTTAAATAAAATTTCTAAGGATAAAATAATCTTAAATGGAACTGGAATTTGGGAAATTGGTGGGCCGTCAACAGATACTGGAGTGACTGGAAGAAAAATTGTGGTCGATACTTATGGTGGTATGGGTCGAATTGGTGGTGGTTGTTTTTCTGGTAAAGATCCAACAAAAGTTGATCGAAGTGCGGCTTATGCGGTCAGATTTTTGGCAAAAAATGTGGTGGCAGCTGGTTTGGCTGATAGATGTGAAGTTCAATTGGCTTATGTCATTGGCCAAAGAGATCCGATTACTAAATCAGTTGAAACTTTTGGGACAGAAAAGAAAAATATTAAGATTATTGAAGATTATGTTTGGAGTTTAATGGATTTATCAGTTAAGGGAATTATTGAAAAATTTGATTTAAAAAGACCGATTTATCAACAAACTGCTAAATATGGACATTTTGGAAGAGAAGAATTTCCTTGGGAAAAAATTCAATTTTAAATTTGATATGATTTGGTAGTGAAGATAAATAAAATTGTTATATTTTCATTTTTAGTTTTAATTGGTTTGTTTTTGTTGTATATTCCGGGAATATTTAATCTATCTATTTTTAATGGTTTTTCTTATGGTGATTCTGAAGTGGCAGCGTTTATTCCTTATCTTTTGGGTAAAGGAGGAAAACTATATCAAAATTTTTCGATTGTTTATGCCCCGGGTAGATTTATTGGTTTAGCTGGAATTAATAAATTGTTTGGAGTTGATATTTCTGTTCCCTTATTCCAAAGTTATAGTTTTTTGATAGCCAGAGTTTTGATTCCTTGGTCAATTTATTGGGTAATATATAAAATATTAAATAAGAATAAAAAGCGTTTTAGGTTAGTTTTGGGGTTGATGGGGGCAACTATTTATAGTTTATTGTTAAGATCGGGTCAGGATACCCATTTAATTATTCTTTTGTTTGTTGGCTTCTACGCTTGGCGGCAACAAACTAATAATAAAATAATTTCGATTTTGGCAGGAATATTTTTAGGGTTAATTGGTTTTTTTAGAATTGAATCGGGAATTTTTGCTTTTATTGCTGTTTTGGTTGCCGAATTAATGAATTACAAAAAAGAAAAAAATAATATTGTTTTTTACTCATCTTATTTAATTTTTCAAATATTTTATTTCTTTTTAATTTTATTTGGTGGTTCGTTACCAAATTTTTTTCATGATGTAGTGTTGATGGGGATTTTGGCTCAACCGAAAATAATGAAAATTTTAATCCAACCAGTGGATTACCCATTATTTGAATTTTTTATGATATTAAATATTTTTTCTGTATTGGTGGCGGTAAAAAATAAAAATAAAACGTTTTTATGTTTGGCGATTTTAAGTTTATTGGGATTTGCTAATGCTTTGGGAAGAGCTGATTTCGATCATTTGTACTATGGAATAGTGCTTTTAATTCCAACCATTGTTATAGCTATTTATAAATTAATAACCGATTGGAAGTCGATTATTTTAGAAAAAATTTCGGTTAAGGCAGTGATGTTGACAATTTTATTAATAGCATTAGAAGTGTTTTTGATTAAAAAACAAATAAATTTTTTATTATTGGTGATATTGTTTTGCATTTTTATTGGCAATAAATGGCTTAAAAACAGAATTGGGTTAATCGCTATTTTTATGATGGTAATTGCCTGTTATGTAATGATACGGTCGGAAAGTTTATTTAGTTTTTATTTAAAAAGGCAGTTGGAAATTCCTAAAGTAGAAAATATAGGAAAAAGTTTTGAGCAAATCCCTAGGTATGTTTCTGAAGCCAAAAAAGGAAATTATGCCGGATGTATTTTAAATGAAGTAAATAGTAAGGTTTTGGGGGAAATGAAGAAAGATTTGGTAGGCAAGACACTTTTTATTTATCCATCACATGCTAGTTTGTACCAAGCTTTAAATAAAAGTCCTCCAATTCGTTATTTGTATTTTAATAATGAATATACCCTAAGGATGGAAACGGAAACAGTTAAAGCGCTTTCAGAGAAAAAAATAGAGTATGTATTAGTCTCTACTAATTTAACAAAAGCAGATGCAATTGTCCCCAATCAGACAAAATTGATTCAGGAATTTATTAATAAATTTTATATAAAAGAAAAAGAATACTTTTTTGGTGACGATAGAATGATATTAATGAAAATTAAAAAATCTCTTTGATGTTAAAATTACTTTAGTTAAAAATTTTTTACTAAAATATGATTTTAATTGTTGGCGGTGCTGGTTATATAGGTTCACATATAAATAAAGAATTAACCAAACAAGGTTATAAAACGGTAGTGTTTGATAATTTATATTCGGGGAGAAAAGAATTGGTTAAGTGGGGAGAATTTTTTGAGGGAGATTTAGGGAAAATTGATAATATTCGAGCGGTTTTTAAAAAATATCCAATCGAAGCAGTGTTGCATTTTGCAGCGTTTAAGGCGGTGGGAGAATCGGTAACTGATCCTCAAAAATATTACAAAAATAATGTGGCAAATACTTTGAATTTGTTTGAAGTAATGAAAGAAAATGGGGTAGATAAATTTATCTTTTCTTCGTCGGCAGCTACTTTTGGTGAGCCACAATATATTCCTATTGATGAGAAACATCCGACAAATCCAATAAATCCATATGGTGAAACGAAGTTGATAGTGGAACATATAATGCGTGATTACGATAAAGCTTATCAAATGAGGTATATCTCACTAAGATATTTCAATGCTTGTGGAGCTGATTTGGAGGCAGATGTGGGTGAATGGCCTGGAAGTAGTGCTAACTTAATTCCATTAACACTAGATGCAGCAATTGGCCGACGAGAAGATATAAAAGTTTTTGGGGATGATTATGAAACTCCAGATGGAACTTGTGTCCGCGATTATATTCATGTAACCGATTTGGCTGAGGTTCATGTGTTGGCTTTGAAAAGATTGTTGGATGGTGGAAATAGTGATGTATTTAATTTAGGTAATGGCAAGGGGTTTTCGGTTAAAGAAGTAATTGACATGGCCAAAAAAGTAACTGGAATAGATTTTAAGGTGACTATGGTTGAGCGGAGAGCGGGTGATCCGCCAGTGTTGGTAGCTGATGCCACAAAAGCAAAAGAAGTTTTGGGGTGGAGTCCACGATATACTGATTTAGAAACAATTGTCAGTAGCGCCTGGAAGTGGCACCAAAAAGTTTGTAAAATGATATAAATGAAAATTGGTGAAATTGGTAAAGAGAAATTGTTTAAACCACCGAAATTAAAGGAGATGATTGGGCCGAGTTTTATTTTGTTGGGAATGGGTTTGGGAAGTGGTGAACTAATAATGTGGCCGTATTTAGCGGCAAATTTTGGATTGGGAATAATTTGGGCAGCAGTAATAGGAATTACTTTTCAATTTTTTATTAATATGGAGGTGGAGAGGTATACATTAATAAATGGGGAGAGTGTATTTGTGGGTTGGGCCAGAAAATTTAAACATTTATCCCCTATTTGGTTTATCTTGTCGACAGTGATTCCGTGGATGTGGCCGGGAATTATTTTGTCTTCGGCAACTATTTTGGTATCAAGTTTGGGAATCGGTCAAGCTAATGTGGCAGCGATAATAATGCTTTTGGTAATTGGGTTGATTTTGAGTTTGGGAAAAGTGGTTTATAAAACACAAGAACGTTTGCAAAAGTGGTTGATTTTTTTAGGAGTACCGTTTATTTTGATTTTAACTTTTTTCTTGGCTAAGGATACTGATTGGCAAAGTTTGGGAGCAGGGTTAATAGGAAAAGGAGATGGTTTTTGGTTTATTCCGGCGGGTTTGTCGATAATAACTTTTTTGGGAGCGTTTGCTTATTCTGGGGCGGGGGGAAATTTAAATTTGGCTCAATCTTTTTATATTCGAGAAAAAGACTATGGTATGGGTAAATATGGTGGTAAGATTACTTCTTTGTTAAGAAACAAAACGAACGAATTTCCTTTGGAAGGAAAAACTTTTGAAGTTAATCAAGAAAATTTAAAGATATTCAAAAGTTGGTGGCGAAAAATTAATTTGGAACACTTGTTGGTTTTTTGGTTGACTGGAGCGGTAACTATTATATTATTAAGTTTATTGTCGTATGCTACAGTCTATGGCCAATCTGGCGGAACTTCAGGAATAAATTTTTTGTTTGTAGAAGCACAAGCAATTGGAAAATTAATTGTGCCATGGTTTAGTAAATTGTTTTTGTCGGTAGTGGCGTTGATGTTGTTTTCAACTCAAATGTCGGTAATGGATGCTACCAGTAGGATAACTTCTGAAAATTTTGTAATATTAAACAAAGAAAAATTTAAACCACATAATTTACCAAAATATTATTTTGGGTTTTTATGGGGTCAGATTTTGTTGTCAATAATAATTTTATTGGTTGGGATAAAAGAACCGTGGCAATTAGTCAGAATTAGCGCTTTTTTGAATGCGATGGCAATGATGGTGTATACCGTGGCATTGTTGTGGCTAAACCAAAAAACTTTGGATAAAGCTTTGCGACCGATGTGGTGGCGGAAAATAATTTTAGTGTTAATAGTAGCTTTTTTTGCCGGATTTAGTTTATTGACTTTGTTGAATTGAAAAATTTCGATATAATGCTTTTATATGAAAAAAATAACAGTCATTGGGGTGGGTTATGTAGGATTAGTTACAGGGACTTGTTTGGCTGAGTTAGAGAATAAAGTAGTGGGAGTAGATATAGACGAGAAAAGAATAAAAAATTTGAACAAAGGGATTATTCCAATTTACGAGCAGGGTTTGGAAGAATTGGTAAAAAAGAATCTTAAGGAAAATAAACTTGAATTTACAATTGATGCAGCTGAAGCGATAAAAAATTCAGACATCGTTTTTATTGCAGTGGGAACTCCCCCAATGCCTGATGGTAGTGTAAATTTGGATTATGTGAAATCGGCAGCCGAGACAATTGCTAAAAACATGAATGGCTATAAAGTAATTATTAATAAATCAACAGTGCCAATTGGTACTGGCGATGTGGTGAGTAAAATTATTAGAAATAGTTATAAAGGCAAATTTGATGTGGTGTCTAATCCAGAGTTTTTGAGGGAAGGTACGGCAGTAACAGACTTTATGAATCCTGACAGGATTGTAGTAGGGACTGATTCGGAGCCAGCAGAGAAAATTTTAAGAGAACTTTATAGTAAGTTTGGGACTGAAAATTTTATTTTTACTGATGTAAAAACGGCAGAGATGATTAAATATGCGTCAAATGCTTTTTTGGCGACTGAAATTTCTTTTATTAACTCCATTGCTAATTTGTGTGAAAAGTTGGGAGCGGATGTGGACAAGGTTTCTAGAGGGATGATGCTGGATAAAAGAATTGGGACAAAAGCTTTCTTGCATGCCGGGGTGGGTTATGGTGGGAGCTGTTTTCCAAAGGATGTAAAAGGATTAATTCAAATATCTCAAGAAAATGGAATTCGTTTTGGAATTTTGGAAGAGGTAGAAAATACAAACGAGGCTCAGAAAAAATCATTATTAACTAAAATTCAAAAGTTGTTGGGGCATGATTTAAATGGGAAGCAAATAACGGTGTGGGGATTGGCATTTAAACCTCATACTGATGATGTGCGAGAAGCTCCGGCTTTGGTGCTGATTCGTCAATTATTGGATAGAGGGGCAAAGGTGAAAGTTTTTGATCCAATTGCTCAAAAACAGGCAGAAAAAATATTAAATAATACCGTGGTTTATGAAAATGATTTGGTAAAATCAGTGGAAAAATCGGATTGTTTGGTGGTTGTAACCGAATGGCCAGAATTTAAGGGAGTTGATTTAAAGGAAATAAAAAATAAATTAAATTATGCTTGTGTGGTTGATGGGAGAAATGTGTTTGATCCGAAAAAGATGAAAAGACTAGGATTTAAGTACATTTCAGTGGGAAGGTAGAGTTTGTCTTATAATATTGACTATTGGGGTGGATTTTGGTATAATTGGGGCCGATATTCAAAAAATATCAATGTTTTGTCTTGTCTTGTGAATAAAAATGTTGCAAAGCGCAATAATTTTTTGTTCGCTCTTTTATAATCCGCGAAAAAATATAACCACTGTTTTGCAGAGGTTTGAATATATGTCACTTATATTAAAATTGAAAGGATGGCATTTCCATGAAAAAGTTGATAACTATTTTGGTTGTCGTATTACTCTTGATCTTTGTTTTGATATATAACTCAATTCAATTAAGCGCGACGAATGCGTACCTAGAAAAAAAAGTGGAGATTTTAGAAAAACAAAAAGAAACCCTAGAATATCGGTGGAAAATTTATACACAAAATGTAATCACCATTAGTGGATAGGAGGGTTACCATGAAATCGAAAACTAAATATCGGTTCGAGATAATTAAGTCTATTGCCTTGATAGCGATATATGTAATAGTATCGCTGTTGGTGATAGCTTCGACGTTTCCTGAAACAAAAAAGTTTTGGGAAATTATCTCAAGCATCCGATGATTTTCGCGGATTGCGGGGGTTGATGTTGGATAACATGAAGATAGATGTTGTGAGCGCAAAGCTTGCTTCCTTATATCTCATGCCAACATCGACCCCCCTTTCCTTTATTAAATCAGGCAATATTTTTTCTATTAAAAATTTGGGCGGCTTTTTGTCTTAAGGTTTTTCTTTCTTTATCGGCTATGCCTATATCAGCATCATTGGCACATTTTAAAAGAGTTTGTATATAATTTTCCCAAATATTTTCGTCCTGTAGACTAGGTGAGGTAATTTTTTCAAAAATTCTGAGAGATTTTTGGTAATTATTTAGTCGTTTTTCTGGGGCTACTTCATTTCTGCGGAAAGGGTAAGAAGTTCTTTTGTGATAATCAAGAGCCATATCAAAAAGGGTTAACATTCTTTGACCATCTTCTGGCTGGTATAAAGTAACATCGAGATTTCGCCATCTTCTGGGTAAAATATCATTAGATCCAAGTTTTATTTTGAGTCCTTCTGGTTGGGGTAGCTGACTAAATAAAGCAGATTCTTTAGTACTCTCGGTTATGTTGTAGGTTCTTAAAGGATTAGGGTTATCCATTCCCAGCATGATTACTTTACTGTCAGCGGTTATTAAAAATAGGGCGGAAGTGTCAGGGGTATTTCCAATTAAATAATCTGTTATACCAGCTTGTTGGAGTAAGGTGGAGCCTAAGTTTACAGCTAAAGTGTGGTGAACCTTATCATTAGGTTTATATGGAGTATCGATATCTCTGGCTTCGGCTTTTTCCTGGCGAGTTATACTAGCTATCGTTATTTGAATTTTTTGGGCTATTTGTTGTTCTAGTAAGCTGATTTCTTCTACGGTACTATTGGGGTTATTGCGAAGATTTTTGAGTTGTTGTTTATCTGTGGCCAATTTGAGACCTTGATAAAGTCGAGTGTCTTTCCTAAAAAAATTAGCAATAGTTTGACTTATGGTGCCTAAATTTAAAGGTTTTTCTCGAGATAAAATTTCCATTTTTCGATGGACAATACTTTTTTCTAGTTCTCTAACTGGCATAGTAATTGCTGTTTCGATTGACTTGGTTATTTGTTCGGTATATGTAGAAGTGGGTTCTAGTAATGGGGCTGCTGTTCTTCCAACATCAAAAAAGAAATTGCTTAAAATTTGTCTTCTTTGGGATTTAATATCCCCTGTAAGTCTGGTAGGTGGTTGAAAAAGTTTATCGATACCCAGTAAATGGTCAATTGTTTGAGTTTGACTTTGACTGAGTTTTTCAATTCTAGCTATATCATTGAAAGTTGTTGGTTTTGTGTTTTCTTTACCATCAATTAGGCTTTCTCCATAGTTAAATAGTTGTTCTGATAAGGTTTTGGCGGTATTTATTCCCAAAGAAATAGCACCATCATCGACCTGGTGGGCAATATAAATGGCCATTTCTTGAATGACCACTCCGTGATCTCTTATCTTTTCTGGGGCTGGGTTATCTTTATATTTATTAAGATTATCTTGGATTCGTTTAGATATTCCCCAAAGAGGTATTTTATCAATTCCATAAATTATGTCATAAGATTCAGGAATGCCTTGTACTAAATCTACTAAAATTCCTTGGTCTACTGCTGATTGATATGGTTTTGCTTCGATAGCTTGTTTGATTCTGCTATTAAATGTTTCTGTAATAGGTTTTTGAGTTTCAGGACCTCTCTGTTCCATACCTTGATTCTAAATTAGAAATGATTTTTTAGCTAGGGTTAAATTTATAGGCTTAAACTGTACTGTTTGCCGGAGAGGAGGTCGTATTGAATTAATTCATAGTCAGAAATTTGTGAGGTGGAAAATTTGGGAGTGATGGAGTTGCTCAAAACACTGTCTGTTTGAGTCAGATTATTAAGAATTTTAAATTGATATTTTGGCTGAATATTGGCTAATTTTAAAATTTCTAAAGATAAAAAATTTGGGCTAATTTGAGAGGGAAAATCAAATTTTTGATTGAAGTTCGACCAAGCGGTTACAAAAGTACTGTGCATTTTTGTTTGGTTGCTGGTGTCAAATCCGGCTTTTTGATAAATATCTGTGCCATTTCCAAGAGAGGTTAAATGGTCGCCAAAGAAAATAATAATGGTTGGTTTTTTGATTTGACTAAGAGTATTTTTTAATTGAAGATAATCGGTGTTGGTTAGATAAAGTCCATCAACATAACTTTGGAGAATATCTTGGTCATTTTGATTTAAATTACTTTTAATTTTTATTGAATGGTTAGGGTATCTATTAGGTTTAAAGACGACATGATTTTGCATGGAAAGACCAAAAATTAATTGTGGTTTATCGGTACTATTTAGTTGATTGATAAGCTGTTGATTGAAGTATGTATCGGAAACAAAAGGGCCGGTGTATTGGGGATCTTTCATATCCTCAATAGTAATAAAATTATCGAGATTTAGTTTTTTATAAACACTTTTACGATTGTAGGCAGAAGCATAAAAAGGGTGAATAGCAGTGGTTAAATAACCTTGGTCTTTAAAGAGACTAAAAAGAGATGGGAGTGGTTTTTTGATGGCTTGGCTGTACGGGGAAATTCCATTGAGAAAATAATTACTAAGCCCAGTAAGAAGTTCAAAACCAACATTAGCTGTGCCGCCGCCAAATGAAGGAGAAATAAAAGTGGATTTTATATCATTTCGGACATTGGTAATTGGGTCTTGAGAATAGGAGACTTGAGGAAGTAATGTTGGATCCCAAAAAGCTTCGGAGAGAATGATAATGATGTTAGGTGATTTAAACCCACTCCTTTCGACAAGCTCAAGGTCCTCCCTTAAAGAAGGGAGGCTATTTAAATCGGAGTAAACTTGTTGAATAGTTTCTTGATTATAATTTTTGGGTGTGGGAGGGTTAATGTTTTTGAAATCATTATAAAAACAAAATAGCACTCCGTTGACGTAGCAGTTATCAATAGGATTAGGAATATAAGTTTCAATTTTGAGTTTTGTGGTACTTTGTTGAAATTGTTTTGGGAAAAATACAGGGAATAGAAATATGAGTATAGGAATAATAATCAAAAGGAGTTTCTTTTTGATTGGTGGGTTATTTTGATTTAAGAATTTTTTGAGAAAATAAAAAATAATAAAAAGACTAATAGTACCTATAACTAATCCATCTTTTATATTAGTTCCATTAATAAGAGAAGGAATAAATTTTATTAAATCCCCTACTAAATTAGTATCGCTAATAACCAAAGGGGCTCCCCATAAATTGTTTTTGTAATGATTGATTAGGGAAAACAAAACAAGAAAGATTAAATAAAAAATAAAAGATTGATATCTTTTTTTAAAAATAAAAATAGATATTAATAATAATGAGAGCCAAAGGATGTAGTTTATTACTATAGTCCTAAAGTTAGGTAAATTATAAATAAGAGAGTTAAAGTTGAGTAATTTAAAATCAAAAAATTTACCAGAAAAAATGTATTGGCTAAGATAAGTGGACACTAAAGGGGTGATAATTAATAAGGTTTCTTGTTTACTCCATTTCCAGTCGTGAAAAATAGAAATAGACAAACTAATTAAGGGCAAATAAAACAAGATTTGAGGGTGGATATGGAAATGAGAAAAAACGAAATTGGGATAGTTGATTTTTTCTAGAAAAATTAAAATTAGAGAAATTAAAACAGTCGTTGGTAAAACAATTCGATTTAAGCTAAGAATTTTTTTAGGAAAAAAGTAGAGTTTAAGTATGGATAATAAGGCAATAAAAATTAAGTAGAACAAGACAAACTGTTGAAGGTTGATAAAAAAATGTTTTTCTGTAAAACCCGAATAGAATACTGTATCTAGCAAGACCAAAAAGGCGATGGCGAGAGTAAATAAATTTAGTAAAAAAGTTTTTTTAAAAAACCTCACTGACTTATTGTAGTGGATTTTTGGATGGATGGGGGAAATGAAAAAGTTATTTTCTTTTAAAAAACTGATAAATTTTTGCCAAATGGTGGGGTGTGAGTACAGTTTTTTTAGAAGGAAATTTTAAATTTGATTTTTGGAATCTGTGGGGATTAGGACTTTTTGTTTTGATATTTTTCTGCAGCGAGTTTTATGTGTTCAAGTTGTATTTGGATAAATATTGGATTTTGAGACAATTGGTCTATTGGGGACCAATTGTAGTTGTCTTCTTGAGTTTCTGATATCTCAGTAAAATATATTTCAGCAACTTCACAACCACGATCCCCTTTTCGATAAAGACGATCAACAAAAACTGGAGTGTAAGAAAATTGATTATGAATTTCGTTATTTTGGATTCTTTCAAAAGCACCATTTAAGGGTGATTGATCGGTTCTTTCAAAGTCCGATGTGCGGATAGCTGAACCTGGAGTATGTAGCATATTTGGCCAGACAATATCATCTTTTGGTCTAGGGATGAGTAAAGTTTCTAATATGCCATTTCTCTTTCTAAAAATTACTACTTCAACTATTGGTTGAGGAATCATTCTGGCTAATTCAGTAAAAACTGGGGTTGATATTCTTCCTTTACATCTTTCTAACAAAATAGCGAGTTTTTCATCCTCTTCTGGGGTTAATCCGTCAGTGGGAAACTGTTCTATTAAGTGCTGTCTTTCTTTCATGTGTTTTATTATATCAAAACATATCGTTGGAGATTGTAGAAAAGTAGACTAGAATTAGGTATTATGAAAATAATTTTTTTAGGAACTAATGGTTGGTATGACACAAAAACAGGTAATACTATTTGTACTTTTGTGGAAACTGATAAATATAATTTAATTTTTGATGCAGGTAATGGCTTTTCTAAACTTGACCGTTATATTAATTTTGATAAACCCGCGTATCTTTTTCTTGGACATCTTCATATTGACCATATTGAAGGCTTGCATACCTTGGCAAAAATAAATAAAAAATTAGATTTGAATATTTATTGTTTTGAGGGATATATAAAAAAGTTAAAATATTTGTTGGATAGCCCTTTTACGGCTAACCCAAAAGAATTGTCTATGAATGTTAAATTTCATTCTTTTAACGAAGGTGAATATAAATCCCCTTTTAATTTTACGATCAAAAAATTATTACATGCAAATGGGGCATTTGGTTTCAGAATAAATTTAGATGGAAAAATATTAAGTTACTGTTCTGATACGGCTGTATGTGAAAATGATAAACAACTATCAAAAGATGCTGATTTGTTAATTCATGAATGCAGTTTTTTTGAAAAACCTAAGTCTAACGAGTGGGGTCATAGTTCGCCTACGGAAGTGGCAGAAATGGCACTGGAACAAGGGGTAAAGAAATTAGCCTTGACTCATTTTGCAGCTGATATTTATTCATCAAAAATGCAAAGAGATAAAACGGAAAAATTAGCCAAGAGTATATTCCCTAATTCGTTTGCAGCAAAGGATGATTTGGAGATAATTATATAAGTTTATTTATAAACTAAATTTATTCGTGTTTATCCATTGAATGGTTTAGATTTTTGATATTTTTTTAGGGTTAGAGTGTGCTATCATCAATTTATGAAAGTAATTATTCTTTGTGGTGGGCAAGGAACACGATTAAGAGAAGAAACTGAATTCAAACCGAAGCCGATGGTATATGTGGGGAATAAGCCTATTTTGTGGCATATTATGAAGATGTATTCCTTTTATGGTTTTAATGAGTTTGTTTTGGCTTTGGGTTACAAAGGCGACTATATAAAAACTTTCTTTTTAAATCAAAAAGCTTTGACTTCTGATTTTACTTTGAACACGAAAGATTTTGAGTGTGAGTATCACATGGAAAATAGAGAAGAAGTGGATGATTTTAAAATTACATTTGTAGACACTGGATTGGAGACTATGCCAGGTGAAAGAATTTTAAAATGTAAAAAATATATTCCAAAAGAAGATGAAAGTTTTATGGTGACTTATGGAGATGGTGTTAGTGATATCAATATAAAAAAAATACTAAAATTTCATGAGAGCCAGGATACAATCGGAACTATTACAGGGATTCATCCACAGTCAAAATTTGGTGTTGTTGTGGTAGACAAGAATACAGATAAAATTAAAAGGTTTAGTGAAAAACCTGTATTGAATGATTGGGTGAATGGTGGTTATATGGTTTTCAATAAAAAAGTGTTTAATTATTTAAAACCAGGTGAAACTGAACATCCAGCATTGCAAAGATTAGCTAAGGAAAAACAGCTTTCTTTGTATAAACATGATGGTTTTTGGGCTTGTATGGATACACCGAAAGAACTTAACGATTTAAATACTTGGTGGAAACAACCAAATCCCCCATGGAAAATATGGAAATAAAAAATAAATTTTTTGGAAAAAATGTTTTAGTTACTGGTGGAACTGGATTTGTGGGATCACACTTGGTAGAAGAATTAATCAAGCAAGGAGCTAACGTGGTGACGACTTTTGAATATACTGATCCTTTGTCTTATTTTATGGTGAAAGGATTTGATAAAAAAGTTACTATGGCCCAGGTGGATGTGGCTGATTTTGAAGGAGTAATGGATTTGGTAACAAAATTTGAGATTGATTATATTTTTCATTTGGCGGCTCAAGCAATCGTGACTACGGCTTACAGTAACCCTCGAAAGACTATTCTTTCAAATGTAATGGGAACGACAAATATTTTAGAAAGTGCTAGATTGTATCCAAAAATAAAAGCTGTTGTAGTAGCATCTTCAGATAAAGCTTATGGAAAGTTAACTTCAGGCCAATATGTAGAAAAAGATCCGGTAAAAGGTGATCATCCATATGATGTGTCAAAATCAGCCACTGATTTAATTTCAAATATGTATTTCAAAACTTATGGGGTGTCAGTAGTAATTACTCGTTTTGGAAATATTTATGGTGAAGGTGATAACAATTTTTCTCGGATAATACCTGGTATTATGATGTCTTTACTTAAAAATGAAACTTTGGAATTAAGAAGTGACGGTAAAGCGGTCAGAGACTATTTATATGTCAAAGATGTGGTTAAAGGTTATTTGATGTTGGTCCAAAAAGTAGATGAAGTAAAAGGTGAAGCATTCAACTTTGGTTCAAATGATACTTTATCGGTGATTGAATTAATTAAAGAAATTGAAAAAGCATTAAAAATGAAAGTGCCATACAAAATTTTGAATATTGCCAAAAATGAAATCCCCTACCAATCATTGAACTACGATAAAATTAAAAAGATTGGTTGGAAGAATGAAAGTTTGGTTTCGAAAACATCAGAAGGAATTTTTGATTGGTATAAAAAAATAGTTGAATTAAAAAAGTAAAAATGATTAGTGTTGCTGATTATATAATTGATTTTTTGGTTAAAAAAGGAGTAAAGGATGTTTTTATGGTGGCTGGTGGTGGAATTATGTACTTAATAGACTCTGTTGGTAGAAATAAAAAAATTAATTATATTGCTAACCATCATGAGCAGGCGTCAGCAACTGCGGCAGAAAGTTATTCACGGGTTACTAATAATATTGGGGTTTGTTTGGTTACAACAGGACCTGGTGGAACCAATGCAATTACTGGTGTGGCTGGGGCATGGGTTGATTCTATTCCAATGTTGGTGATCTCGGGTCAGGTTAAAAGAGAGTTAATTGCTGATTATAAAAATGTCAGACAAGTTGGTCCTCAGGAAATAAATATTGTGGGTATGGTTAAGGGAATTACAAAATATGCCAAAACAATAATGGATCCTAATACTATTAGATATGAATTAGAAAAAGCATTTTACGAGGCAAAAAATGGTCGACCTGGACCGGCGTGGTTAGATATTCCTTTGGACGTTCAAGGATCAATGGTTGATGAGAAAAAATTGGTTGGTTTTACTGCTCCAAAGGTTGAGAAAGATAAAACTTTAAACAAAAAAATTGATAAAGTTATTTCTTTGTTAAAGAAAAGTAAAAGACCAGTAATAATTGCTGGGAATGGGATTCGTTTATCGGGTGCTGTAAATAAATTTAGAGAGATGGTTAATAAGTTAAATATTCCGGTACTTTTAACTATGAATGGGATGGATCTAGTTCCAGAACAAAATAGATTATTAGTAGGTAAATTTGGTCCAGTTGGACAACGTAGAGGAAATTTTGTTTTGCAAAATGCTGATTTAATTATAGCTATGGGGGCAAGTTTAAATGTGTCTTCTACTGGCTTTAGTTATAGCGATTTTGGGAGAAATGCAAAAAAAATATTAGTTAATATTGATGGGAATGAGTTAAAGGTAAAAAAGTTTAAAGTGGAAATGCCATTAAAATGTGATGTAAAAGATTTTATAGATGGAATATTAGAAAAGATTAATGATATAGAGACAGATAAGAGAGAAAAATGGTTATGTGTGTGTGATTTATGGAAAGAAAAATATCGTAATATTATCCCTGATTTTTTTAAAGATGAAGCTTATGTGAATAGTTATGTTTTTTTTGATCGTTTGTCTCAATTTTTAGATCGAGATACTTGTGTCGTGACAGGGATTGCCTTAGATGCTTGTGGTTTATATCAATCGTTTAGTGTGAAAGATGGACAAAGAGCATTTGTAAATAAAAATTTCGGTCAAATGGGTTGGGATTTACCAGCTGTAATTGGTGCTTGTTTAGCGAATGGAAAAAAGAAAACGATTTTGGTTGCTGGAGATGGGAGTATCCAACTAAATATTCAAGAACTTCAAACAATACATTGTTACAATTTACCTATTAAAATATTTATTTTTAATAATCATGGTTATGAATCGATACGGGCAACTCAGGATAATTTATTTTGTGGAAGACGTGTTGGTGCTTGTGAGAAATCTGGAGTAACTAATCCCAATTTTAAATTATTGGCAAAGGCACATGGGTTTAATTTTGTTTATATTAAAACAAATAACGAATTGGATAAAAAAATTAAAAGTGTTTTAAATACTGAGTCCCTTGTAATTTGTGAAATTAATATTGCTTTTGATCAAAAAAGAGTTCCTAAGGCTAGCACTTATAGATTGGCTAATGGAACACTTGTTTCAAAACCATTGGAAGATATGGCTCCTTTTTTACCAGAAAAAGAAGTATGGGAAAATATGCATTTATGTGAAGAATAAATATGAAAGGAAAAATATTATTAACAGGTGGGTCAGGATTTATTGGTAAAAATATTTACGAAGGACTTAGTAATTACTATAAAATATTAAATCCTACACATACAGAATTAAATATTACGGATAAAGTTGCAGTAAGAAATTATATTAAAGAAAATAATATTAAAATTGTTATTCACACGGCAGTTAAGGGAGGGAATGAAGTTTTTGAAAGTACATTGGGGATGTATCTATCGATTTATAATTCAATTGATTTAATAGAAAAATTTATTAATTTTGGATCTGGGGCTGAATATGGGAAAACAAGAGATCTTATGGAGGTTAAAGAAGATGAACTTGGATTATATATACCAGAAGATAAATATGGTTTATCAAAGTTGATATGTTCAAAGTTAGCAAATAATAATAAAAAAATAGTTACTTTATTGCCTTTTGGAATTTTTGGTAAATATGAAGGATATGAATTTAAATATATTTCGAATACGATTGTTAAAAATATTTTTAATTTACCGATTGTAATTAAACAAAATGTAATTTTTGATTATTTGTATATTTCGGATATTCTACCAATAATATTAGGAATATTAAAAAATGATGAAATTTACGGTGATATTAATATAACACCTAATGAATCAATCGATTTAATTAATATTGCAAATATTGTTAATAAAATTGGGAAAAACAAAACAAAAATTATAGTAGATAATAGTGGTTATAATTATCAGTACACTGGTGATAATTCTAAACTGAAATCTTTTTTACCAGATATTACCTTTATATCATATGAAGATTCTATAAAATTTTTATACGATTATTATCTTTCGCATATTGATTGTTTGAGCGTAACTGCTACAATTCAAGATGAATATTATAAAATTTGTAAATTAAAAAAGTCGTGAAAAATAGAATAAAAAAAGGTAATTTTTTTAAAGATAAAATGGTTTTGATAACCGGTGGTACTGGCTCATTTGGAAAAGCGTTTATAAAGGAAATTTTGGGTGATGAATATGGGATAAAAAGATTAGTAATATACAGTCGAGATGAGTTGAAGCAAGAAGAGATGAGGACTATGTATGGTTTTAATGATACAAGATTGAGATATTTTATTGGGGATGTTAGAGATATTGAACGTCTAAAGCGGGCAATGGTTGGGATAGATATTGTTATTCATGCTGCTGCTTTAAAACAAGTACCAGCTTGTGAATATAATCCAAGCGAGGCAATAAGCACAAATATTATTGGAGCAGAAAATGTTATTAATGCAGCGATTGATAGAGGTGTTAAACGAGTAGTTGCGTTAAGCACTGATAAAGCAGTAAATCCAATTAACTTATACGGAGCAACTAAATTGGTGGCAGAAAAGTTATTTATACAGGGTAATAATTATTCTAGTTTGAATGGAACAAGATTTAGTTGTGTGAGATATGGAAATGTTGTTGGTAGTCGAGGAAGTGTAGTGCCATTATTTAAACATCAAAAAATGACTGGTGAAATTACCGTTACTGATAAAGAAATGACAAGATTTTGGATTACATTAGAGCAAGGTGTCAAATTGGTAATTAACGCTGTGGAATTAATGACGGGTGGTGAAATATTCGTCCCAAAAATATCTAGTATGAAAATTATCGATTTAGCTAAATTAATTGCACCTGAAGCGAAAGTTAAAGTGATTGGTATTAGAGTTGGTGAAAAATTACATGAAGTTTTAGTATCAAACGATGAAGCAAAATATACTTATGATTATAAGGATATGTATGTAGTTAGACCTCAAAATTTATTTAAGGAATTGGAAAATGATATTTGGAAAAAATCTAAATTGATGAAATTAAAATCATATTCGAGTGATAATAATGATAAGTGGTTTACTAAAAAAGAGATGTTGGACATGATCAATAATTAAAAAATATGAAAAAATTGAATTATGGATTTCAGACTATTGATGATGGTGATGTTGAGTTGGTTGCTAAGGCATTAAAAGATGATTGGTTAACAACTGGGCCAGCGATAGATAAATTTGAAAAAGTATTTGCTAAAAGAGTAGGATCAAAATATGCAGTTGCTGTTTGTAATGGTACGGCGGCATTACATATTGCAGTTTTGTCGTTAGATTTACCAGAAGGATCTGAAGGAATTACTACTCCGTTGAGTTTTGTGGCGACATCAAATGCTATGTTATATTGTGGTCTTAAGCCTGTTTTTGTCGATATTGATAAATCTACTTACAATATTGATCCAAATTTAATTAAAGATAAATTATCAAAAAATATTAAATTACTCATGCCTGTTCATTTTGCCGGAAGACCTTGTGACATGAAGAAAATTAAAGATCTATCCGGAAAAAGATTTATTATTGAGGATGCTGCTCATGCCTTGGGTAGTAAATATGAAAATGGAAAAATGGTTGGAAGTTGTTGTTATTCAGATATGACAATATTTTCTTTTCATCCAGTAAAAACAATTACTACTGGTGAAGGGGGTATGGTGACGACAAATTCAAAAATATTATATGAAAAATTAAAATTACTTAGAACTCATGGAATAACTAAGAAGTTTAGTAAAGATTTTATTTCTCCTGGTCCTTGGTATTATGAAATGGTTGATTTGGGTTTTAATTATAGATTAACCGATTTTCAAGCGGTTTTAGGTTTATCTCAACTGAAAAAACTAAATAAATTTATAATTAAAAGAAGAAAAATTGTTGAAATTTATAACAATTCTTTTAAAAATATAGACTGGATAAAAACTCCTAATGATATTAATAATGATTTTATTACGTATCATTTGTATGTAATTCAAATAAATTTTGAGAAAATTGGAAAAACTCGAGGTGAGGTGATGAAAATTTTATCTGACTGTGGAATAAACACTCAAGTTCACTATATTCCTATTTATTTACAACCATATTATAGAAAAAAGTTTGGTTATAAAGATGGTTATTGTGTTAATGTTGAAAATTATTATAAAAATTGTTTAAGCTTGCCTTTATTTCCTTTAATGAATCAAAAGGATGTTTTGAGAGTAGTTAAATCAATTAAAAACTTATATCATTTCTAATGAAAGTATTTTTTTTCACTGAAGGTGGTAAAAAAATTGGTTTTGGCCATTTAACAAGATGTTTAGCGATATCTGAAACGTTTAAGGCAAAAGGAGTAAAAACTTCTTTTATCATCAATGGTGATGATAGTGTTAAACCTTTATTCAAAGAAAATGATTTTAAAATATTAAATTGGGTTGAAAAGATCGGTAGTTTAAAAAAAATAATAAAAGAAAGCGATATCGTATTTGTTGACTCATATCTAGCCAACAAATCTATTTATTTAAAAATAAAAAGATATTCAAAATTGTTTGTTTGTATAGATGATAATAATAGGATAAATTATCCAGCAAATATTATCATTAATGGTAATGTTAATGCTAAGTCAATAAAATATTTAGAAAATGAAAATAAAAATTATTTATTGGGATCTGAATATGCTCCAATAAGAAAAGAATTTTGGAACGTTACTAGAAACAAAATCAAAAAAGAATTCAATTCAATATTATTAACATTTGGATCTGGAGATGTGGGTAATTTGTCTCCTTTAATTATTAATATTCTTAAAAAGAATTATCCGAATTTATTAATTAAAGTAGTTATCGGTTCTGGATATAAAAATATTGAAGAAATAAAAAAAATACAAACTAAAAATGTAAAATTAATATATTCACCTGATGTTTCTGAATTTAAAAAACTATTGGAAAATATAGATGCTGTAATATCAGCGTCAGGTCAAACAGTAAATGAAATATTGAGAGTTAATAAACCAGGTATTATTATTTCTGTTGCAGACAACCAATTAAATACATTCAAATGGTTGGGAAAAAACAAAATTTTGTTTACTTTGAAAAAGGATGACGAAAAATTTGAACTTAAACTTGTTGAATATATAGAGTTAATAAAGAAATATAATTTTAGATTAAATTTTAATAATAAAAGGTTTATCGTGGATGGAAAAGGATCTAAGAGAATAGTAGATTTTTGTTTGAAACAAATAAGACCTAAAATTTTGTTTTTAACTAATAACGAAAATTCTTACCAATTAGCTAATTGGTTAAAAAATAATAATGAAGATATTAAAATTTTTAGTGAAAAATTATCAATTGAATTTGTACAAAAATATAATCCTAGTTTTTTGGTGAGCTATAATTATAAATACATAATTCCGGAAAATATTTTATTATTTTTTAGAAAAGGTAGGGCGATTAATCTTCATATTTCGTATTTACCGTGGAACAAGGGTTCAAACCCAAATTTTTGGAGTTTTGTTGAAAACACTAAAAAAGGAGTAACTATCCATATTTTAGAAAAAGGGCTGGATACAGGAGAAATTATTGTTCAAAAATTAGTAAAATTTAATGAAGAAAAGGATACTTTGGCAAGTAGTTATACTAAACTCCACAAGACAATTGTAAATTTATTTATAAAGTACTGGTATAAAATTAAATTTGATAAAATTAAATATAAGAAACAATCTGAAAAAGGTAGTTATCATATAATGAGTGATTTTAATAAAATAAAATGTGTCATGGAAGAAAATGATGGTTGGAATATTTCTATAAAAAAATTAAAAGAATTATATATAAATAAAAATGAAAACTATTAATATTAATAAAGAATATTCTATTTCTAATACAAGTAAGACTTTTATTGTTGCGGAAATGTCAGGTAATCATAATCAAAATTTTGATATTGCAGTAAAAACGATAAAAGCAATGAAAGATGCTGGAGCAGATGCTGTAAAATTACAGACCTACACACCAGATACTTTAACTATAAATTGTTCCAATGAATATTTTAAAATTAAAGGGACTTTGTGGTCTGGAAAAACTTTATATGATTTGTATAGTATTGCTTATACTCCTTGGGATTGGCAGCCAAAACTGAAAAAAATAGCTGAGGATTTGGGTTTAGTATTTTTTTCAACTCCATTTGACAAATCTTCTGTCGACTTTCTGGAAAAAATGAATGTTTTGTTATATAAAGTTGCATCTTTTGAAGCTAATGATATTCAGTTACTTCAATATATTGCATCGAAAAAAAAGCCGATTATTGTATCTACCGGGATGTCGACTTTAAGTGAAATTCAAGATGTTATTGAAATATGTGAGAAGGAAAAAAATTCGAATTTGGTTTTGCTAAAATGTACGTCTGCATATCCTGCACCATTTAAAGATATAAACTTAAAAACTATCCCAAATATGATAGAGACCTTTAATGTGCCGGTGGGTATTTCAGATCATACTTATGGTATAACAGTGCCAATATCTGCTGTCGCATTAGGTGCGAAGGTAGTGGAGAAGCATTTTATTTTAGATAAAAGTTTAGGTGGTCCTGATTCTGAATTTTCTTTAGAACCAAAAGATTTTGGTTTGATGGTAAAGTCAATTAGAGAGGCCGAAGAATCTTTGGGGTGTGTGAATTACAAAATAAGTGAATGTCAAGAAAAAAGTAGGCAATTTATGAGATCGTTATTTGTCGTTAAAGATGTCAAAAAAGGAGAAAAATTCTCAAGTGATAATGTTAGATCAATACGACCAGGGTTTGGATTATCACCAAAATTTATAGATGATGTAATAGGACGGGTATCAAAAAGTGATATTAAAAAAGGTACTCCGTTTAGTTGGAAATTAGTTTAAAATAAATGAAAAAAAAATTTGTCCCAGGTGAAACTTATATACCAGTTTCAGGAAAGGTGTTTGATAAAGAAGAAATTAATAATGCTATAAAAGTGGCCAAGGATGGTTGGTGGACAGAGGGAGAATTTTCTTTGAAATTTGAAAATGAATTTAAGAAATATTTAGGAGTAAAGCATGTGTCGTTGACCAATTCTGGTTCTTCGGCAAATTTAGTGGCCTTAGCGGCGCTGACATCTGATTTGTTTGGAGAAAAGAGACTTAGGGTTGGTGATGAATTTATAACGACTCCTGTGTCGTTTCCGACTACGGTGAATCCGGGGATTCAGTATGGTTTAAAGCCGGTTTTTGTAGATGCAGAATTAAATACTTTAAATATTGATCCAAAAAAAATTGAAGCAGCAATTACAAAAAAAACTCGATTAATAATGATTGCTCATACTTTAGGAACTCCATTTGATTTGGGTGAAATTATGAGATTGGTAAAAAAATATGATTTGTGGTTGATAGAAGATTGTTGCGATGCTTTGGGATCAAAATATGATGGTAAAAATTTGGGAACTTTTGGACATATTGCGACTTTTAGTTTTTATCCAGCTCATCACATGACTATGGGTGAAGGTGGAGCGATTGTTACCAATGATTCGTTGATTCATAAATCTGTTAGACGTTTTAGGGATTGGGGTCGAGATTGTTGGTGCCCAACTGGTAAAGATGATACTTGTAAAAACAGATTTAAATGGCAATTAGGTGAATTACCTTATGGGTATGATCATAAATATATTTATTCTGAGATCGGATATAATTTAAAATTAACTGATTTTCAAGCAGCAATTGGATTAGCTCAACTTAAAAAATTACCAAAATTTATTAAAAAAAGGCAAGAAAATTATAAAACTTTATATAACTTTTTTAAAAAATATGAAAAATATTTTATTTTAATGAAAGAAGATAAAAAAGTTGAATTGTCCCCTTTTGGGTTTCCGTTAGTGGTAAAAGAAAATGCTCCGTTTACTAGAAATGAATTAACGGAGTATCTTGAGAAAAATAAAATAGGAACTAGAAATGTGTTTGCGGGGAATTTATTAAGACATCCTGGTTATGTAAAACTTAGGGATGATTTTAAGATTGTTAATATGTTTGAACAATCTGATGTAGTTATGAATAGCGCTTTTTGGTTAGGAGTATGGCCGGGAATAAGCAAAAACGAAATGAATTATGTTAAGTCTATAATAGAAAAGTTTATGAAAAATGAAGAATGAGGATGTATTGTTTAAATTAATTTATTTACTAAAGTAAAAATTAATTAAATACTAGAACTAGTATCTTTTTATATCCCAAGGAAATTGAAAACAGGCTTCATTAAACAGTTGATAATCGGCTTTACCATTAAAAACTAATGTTTTAATTATTTTTGCTCCAGATAATTGTTTTTTTGCAAATTCTAAAGTTTTACCACTATTTGATCTGTCATCAATTAGTAAAATTTTTTTGTCTTGGTAAACAAAAAGAGGTGCTTTTACTAGCTTTGGAGTCTGCCCAATCGGTTGATGAAGTGTATCCCTAAAATTTATTCCTATATATTCTAGAGGAAGTTTGAGATAAAAAGAAACTATGTATGCTGGAACAATTCCCCCATTAGTAATGCCGACTACAAGATCGAAATCCTCTATTAGTTGTAATTTTTTTAGTTGATCAATAATCTTTTTGAGGGGTTTTGTTTTCATATTTAAGGATTAGTTTTGATAGAAAAGGAATAAAAATAATTTGTAATAAAAAACCAATATAACCAACTTTTATATCCATTAAAGCCATATTTAGGTTTGATGTTAGACTAAAAATTAATACCAAACCAATAATCTGGGTTAAAAAAATACTTCCCAAAATTATTAAAAAAATATTTTGGTTTTTATATTTTTCAATTAAAAGACCACTTATCACTCCAATTGACAAAGATTTAATAATAACAAAAGGTAGTAGACTTAAAATTGGCATACTTGAAAATAAAAAGCTAATTAGTGGACTTAATAAGCCGACTGTTAACCCACAGCGCCAACCATAAGTGATTCCTCCTAAAAGTGAGAAAAAATAAAGAGGTAAAAAAACTTGTCCAGCAATTCCAAAATTATGTAATAATGCTGGAAAGAGAATTGTACACATAGCGAAAACACTAGTTACTAGATATAATTTTAAATCGGAAAACATCAGACTAGAACTATTTATTGTTAAAACATTTTGCATAAGATTAGTATAGGTTATTAATTTATTATTATCTAATAATTTTTACGTAGGCGAATTTTATTTTTTCATTACCTTTTTTTGTTAGTATTTTTTTTGCAGCGTCAACTGCTCCATTAGTTGCAACAATAACTGTTTCATCAGGGTAATTAATGATTGCATTAGGATGCTCACTTTTAATACCACAAAATTCTTCTTTTCTAAAAGTATCATACACATGGCAAAGTTTTGCGTGAGGATATTTTTTATTTATATAAGAAACCATATATTCACCGATCTGTGTAAGTCCCCAAATTGAATACTTATATTTTCCCTTTTTGTTTGTCCAATTTTTGTCCACATACTCAATAAGTGTTTGACATGCATCATTTATGTATAATTTACGTTCTCTTGTTTCGTAGTACAAACTTAGATCAAAAATATCAGAATACTCATTATATGTTTGCCACAATCTTTTTATGGTTATATCAATAACACGTTTTTTATGTTCTTCGAACAAGATTGGTTGTGGATTCCAATTAATATCTTCGAACTCTGGTCCTGTATAAATTTTTGTTAACTTTTCAAGCCAGGCAAACCGATATGAAATAGCTTTTCCGCTTTTAGCTAAAATTACTGGTATCCCTGCAGCAATACAAGGGATAGCACAATGTAAAAGTGATGTTATAACAAGTGATGCTTCATTTTTATATTCATCATAATATTGTTGCATAAGTTCTTTGGGATCTTCTTTGAGATTCTCATGCATATGTGTTTTATATACGGCTTTTTTTATAAGATAGTCCGGTATGAATTCTTTAATTTCTTTGGACACATCAACAATAAAAACTTTATTATAATTTTTATCTAGATTCCTAAGAGGTAAGGTGGTAGTTATACATCCATGAAGGTATGATTTTATTCCATAACGTCGCATGATATTTAGTGTTCTTTCATCTCTACATCCAATTGGTGCCATTTTGTTAAGATAGGTAATTTCTTCTGAAGATAGGGTGTCTTTTACCATTGTCAATCCTAAAAAAACAGGAATTATACGTTGTGAAAATCTACCTGAAATTCCACCTACACGATAATCAACTAGAGGCATTGTTACTGGTAAAACGACATACTCTCCATCATAAGTTGCAAGATCGTTAGTATTTATATATAAAATATCGTTTTTTGGAATACCCATTGACTTATATAATTCATCAATAGCAATAATTTGCATATTGTCTCCAAGATTATTGACTCCTCTAGCGCTAAAACTATAATTTGCGAATTTCATTTTTTACCTCCTCTCGTTTTCTATTGTTACTGGTAAATCCTCGTTCGATCCATTTTTTGATACAACTGAAATATACAGAGGGTGGAAATTTTCTACCTGACTTTTTATAAATATCTACAATTTCTTTACAGAAAGAATCAGTTCTGCTCTTGAGTAATATATACCCCCAATGGTATCCTGGATTTTTTTTAAATGAATCAATATCAAATGAATTTTTATACTTACTTAATTTTCCAATTACATCTAGTTCTGCCATTGTTCTGGTACATTTTGCACATACACCACAATTTCCATTTGGTTGGTGAGTATTCAAACATACCGATAGATTGTCGTAAGTAAAGGGAAAATCAGAAATTATTTTAACTTTTTCCAGTCTGGTTGTTTCTATCCCTGAAGAATAAAATTGTGTATTTTCAGTAGAAAGACATTGAACTGTCAAAAGATCGTAATATGCCGCATCGACTTCACTTATTTTAAAATCACTTACAGAAAATCCCGAAGAATAATAATATGTTGAAAAAAGTTTTTGAAAAGCAAGAGAAGCACCCATAAAAATATATGGAACAATCGGTGCGTGTGCTTTCCCATATAATTTAGTACATATGTTAGAAGTAACTTCCATGAATTGAATATTTGTTGCCTTACATATTTTTTTGACTTTATTTTTAATATAAAGGACAGATTTACTATTATAATCACCATACATGGCCATGTTAAAAAATACACCGTGAGTAAGTTGATGGATTTTACTTTTACATGTTATGTATTTTGTTAGGGTATAACAAGAATCAACACCTGCAGATAGTCCTGTTGCTACACCTGAATGTGATGGTAATAATTTATTTGTAAAAGGAGTTGTAATTTTTATTTTGTTAAAGTATTGAATTTTCTCTACTAAAATAGGTATTAGATATGATGTTAGTTGATGATATAATTTTTCAGATATTGGAGACTTACTACATATTTCTAACGGAGATTTATTATTTGATTTCATCATTGCCCAAGGAAGAACCGCTACCAAAAAAGCATCAACCCTTTCAGTACATAAATATTGACTATATTTATTATCAACTTCAAACCAAAGTGTAAACTGTTCTCGTTCAGATTTAATGTCCGAATTTAATCTAAACTTATTTTTATCTTTTGTTATATATGGTTTACCAATTTCTATTTTTTTCATTATTAAACTCCTTATTTAAAAAACCAATAGTCAGGTGGTTGTATACTTGATAGTATTTGTTCACGACCAGTTGACTTTTTGCCATTTAACGTGCGGTTGATTTTTGTGTTATTGGCGGTTAGCCATTTATATTTTGACCCAATTTTGTATAGAGGTATTTTTTTATAGTTAACTCCAAAACAAGTCATTAAAAATATATCTGTCTGAAAACCATTATACCCTGCGGCAATAACTCCTGCATTAATTGGTGTTGGATTTGTTGGTCCGTTTCCTGTACCAATTTTAACTGCATCAACAATATAGAATACTTTTCTTTCATTTGTATTTTTTAATTCGCCTTTCTTATTGCAACAAAGAAATATTTTATTAAGATCTAATATCATTCTGCAAATTGTTTCATTTCCTGACCATGCTCCTGCTGTAATATGTTGTCCGGATAGTTTTTGATGAAGCCATGAGGCAAGATCATTTTCCCTTTCTTCATTTTTTTTGAATTGGTTGTATGGAGTGTTAGGGATTAGTTCTTTTGTATCTTGTTTTTTAGTTAACTTTTTTTTTGCAAAACGTAATAATTTTACACCTTTTTTACCAATAATTTTCCATGTATAGGCTAACACATATTCTCTAAATAAATTATACATTTTCATATTTCCTATATTTTCCAGAGGAATATTGGGCATTTCATCTCCACCCATGTTTTTGCTTCCCATCGAAAAATGAGGTAAAAAATTCTTATCAGTATTAATCCCTACAAGATTTTTTAAACAACAGGTTATACCGGCTTTTCGATGTGTTTTGAACTTAGGAACTGATATAACAAGATCTGCAGAAAGTATTTTTTGGGCAACAGAATATTCTTGAATTTCTCCCTTATGATGTTTTGATGTTTGTTTAATATCATATCCAGCACCATGTAGTTTTCTTTTATCGTATTTTTGACTATAAAAATGGCTCTGGCGTCCTAAATTTACTATGGTGGCAGGAGTAGCTTCTGATTGTTTTGAAATCTCTTTTGTCCATATGCCATTTTCGGTAAGTACTTTTAATGAGCGAAAATCGACTAATTTTACATTGATACCACGACTTTTCAGTATATTTACGAGTTTTTTAATTTTATTTCGATTTACTATTTCATCAAAATCAGCTTCTGCACTAGGGGCATCTCCGACAATAATAGTGCCTTTTCCTTTCAAAGCCTTCCAACAATAATCAATAATTGGTCTTATTACAGAAGGGTGTGATGTTGTATATTCTTGTAACTTTGTGTCGACAGTATTTAGCACTAAGTTCGGTTTGATTACGACAGTATCTCCTTTTTTGATCAAATCTGAAAAAGGGGACCATCGTGGTGTCCCTATATTAGGGTAGTCCATTTTTAAATCAATGAAACAGTTTCTTACTTGGTCGTAAACTATATTTTTGTGACTATTTTTTTTGATATTTGGTAATTCAGGATATTTTTTACTTGGGTCAAATGGGCAAATTGAAGGGTAGTCTAAAACTTTTTTATATCTAATGGCTATATTATTTTTTATTTTCATTTTTGAAATTAATTCTTTCTCTTTCGACGACTAAGGGTTTTTTATTTAACAGTTTATTTGCTCTAATAACATATTCTCCAACGAGACCAATAAAAAACAATTGTATAGAACTAATAAGAAAGAATCCTATTAATAAAGGAGCTATTCCTGCACTAAAATTATCCCAATATAATAGTTTTAATATTAAATATATAAATGCAATTAATAAACATACAATTGTTGAAAAGATACCTAATACAGTTGCAACTCTGAGGCCTACTGTAGAAGAATTTATAAACCTAGTAATTCCAATATTTACTAATGAAAAAAAACTATTTTTGGATTTTTCATTTATACGTTTCTTCTGAATATATTCTAATTCAGTAATATCATAACCAAATTCATAAATAAATTGAAAAAAAGACACAGAGGTATCGTTAAGTTTTCTACAAATATCTAAAATAGATTTGTCATAAAGACCACTCCCAGTAAAGTTTTTTACTATATGTGAATCATTAAAACGATTGGCAATTTTATAATAAAATTGTCTTATTTGCCAGATAATTCCATTTTCTTCACTTGATTTTTTTATAAGACATACAATTTTTGCTCCTTTCTCCCATTCATGTATCATTTTGGTTAACATACTAATGGGTACTTGAAAATCACATGGAATTGATATGGTGCAATCCCCCACTGCATTAAGTAGACCATAATATCCAGAAGTTAGTGGAAAATTTTTTGCATTAAAAATTGCACGTACATTTTCAGGGTATTTTTTACACAGTTTTCTAATATATATCCTTGTTTTATCTGTCGAATTATTATCAATAAACTGCACAATACATTTATATTGAGGAAATTTATTAGTAAATAAGTCTAATATTTCTTCTGTAATAGGAATCACATTACTTTCTTCATTAAAACACGGAATTGATATTACTATTTTTTTCATTTTGTTTTTGATTTATTAGTGTTTTAATTTGTGACGAAGTGTTTGAAATTAAAAAATTGGAAATATAAATTTCTTTGGTCATTTTTGGCTTCTATTTGATTTAATGTTGTTTTAAAGTTAAGTGTGTTTTGTCCTGGATTAATTTCTGTTTCCAAGTAGAAGTGATTTTTTGTCTTTGATGATGAAATGTCTATATTTTGGTTATTTTGATCTGTTATAAGAATATTCTTTGGGTCTATAATTAAATCAAATTCTAGTTTTATAAATCGTTTTTTATTGCCGTAGTTATAAATTTTTATTTTTCCTTCCTTTTGACACCATTGCCATGATTGATTTTCTAATTTTTCAACACCATAACATCCATTACTTAAATCAATATCTATTGGATATAAAAATTTCTCTTTAAGTTTTTCTGTTTCTTCTAAACTTAGTTTAGATAAATATTTTTGTTGATAGTTAAAAAGATTAAAAAAAGAAAATCTTTGATTATCACTGATAATAGGTTTTTCTGAAGTAATTTTTTCAATTTCAGTTTCTATTTTTTCACCGTTGTCTAAGTAACCAAACCTATCAATGTAAATACCATTGAAGTCAAGCAGTACTAATTTGTCTATTAAGTCTTTGGTTGGTAAATTGATATTTTCTAAATTCCACTTATCTGCAATTCTTCCTTTAATAGCTCCATAAGACCATTTAATGTTTGAAGAATTTATATATGGTTTAAGTAAATCGTAATCGCTTAATTTATTTATAGGTTCTGTTTCTGGATATTGTTTGTATGGGAGTTGGTAAATTTGTGAATTTTCTGGAATTATTTGTTCTACTTGTTTTATAAATTTTTGATCGTTTAAAAATTCATTTTTAACTTCAAGATTGTTAGGTTTTCTCCATGCAGTTTGATCAATTAAGCCACACATTAATAAAACAAAGCAAATGTATTTTTTAATTCGGGTGTTTAATAGTTTATTTGAATATTTTTTGATTAATAGTAATAGTCCAATCAAACAAATAAAGTTGATTAATATGCTAATCCTATTATTAGACCTTATTCCGGGAGTGACTATATAAGAAAAAATTGTGCCTACCCCAGAGACTACTCCGTATAAAATAGCCATTATTAATAAACTACTACAATTTTTTAAATTGTCATCCTTTTGATGAATAAATGTGGTAAATATAAGTAAAATTAATCCAACGATTCCGATTATCCCAAGATATTCAGTTCCTTCACCTATTAATAGTGCTGGGCGATTTTGCTGATATATACTTCTAATATTATTTATTTTTTCAATTTTATATCCAATTGGCGGAATAAACAGTTGAATAATTCGAAGACCGTAAAAATCACTTTCGACTGCTTCTCTATTTGTTGACTGAAAATTCTTACCATTTTGTTTCTGGTAAACTAAATTTGGAATAAGATCGATCAGAATGCCAATGAATATTATAAAAATCATTGATAAAGTTATTATCACCTTTTTTAGTTGTTTATATTTTAGAAAACTAACTAGCCCAGAAAAAAATAAAAACAAACAAGTGTAAAAAGCATAATATAAACCACTGCAAGAAATTAGTATTAATGAAATTAATTTGTAGAGATTTTCTTTAATAGATGGTTTTATGGTAGGTATTTTTTTGAAGTTTTCTAAGACTAAGTCTATGGCAATTGGTATAAGAAAATAAGCAGATAAAAATAAGTGTTGTTGCCCTCTGTAGAGATGATAAGTCGAAAAACTAAAAAGGAGTGATCCAGCTAATGAATTTATAGGTGATATTTTATATTTTCTTAAAACAAAAAATGAAGAATATGCCGTTAGTAGGAATGTAAGGATAAAAAAGAGATTGTAACTTAAAAATACATTTCTACTGGTTGTTAGGAGGATTTTAACAATTAGTAGAGGAAAGGAGCTGGATGAAGGGTAATCAAGAAGAACTTGTCCGAAAGGTGCTGAAAGGTATTGGTTGTGATATATCCATCCGTTTTCTAGAATTCCTTTAAACCCTGCGATAACACTTAAATCATCCCCTGTTCTGTAATCAAAAGGAATGGATAATCCTAATTCCCAGGGTTTATAAATTAAACAAAAAATAGTTAAAGTTAGTATGGTTAGTAGTAAGTACCAAAAAAAGTTTTTAAGTTTATTTTTCATTTGAAATTATCTTAATAAATCTTTTAGCGGTATTTTTCCAGGTAAATTTTTTGGAATTTAATAAACCTTTTTGAGAAATTATTTTTTTATTTTGAAGACATTCTTTTATACCATTTTTTATCTCTTTTATTTTATATGGATTTATTAAGACCGCAGAGTCTCCTACTACTTCTGGGATACTAGATATATTTGAAGTAACAACAGGACAACCACATGATTGAGCTTCTAGTGGAGGGAGACCAAAACCTTCATACAACGAAACATAACAGGAACATTGGGCATTTGAATACAGTGCGGATAAATCTTTATCTTGAATAAATCCAGTAAATATAACTTTATTTTCTAATTTTAACTTTTTCACTAAATCAAAAACATTTTGATTTTTCCAACCTGCTCTGCCTCCTATTACGAGGTTCAAGTTCGAATATTTTTTTTCTTTAATTAGTAAATTAAAAGCTTTAATGAGACGGATTAAATTTTTTCTAGGTTCAATTGCTCCTACGTATATGATGTATAGTTGGTTAATATTGTATTTTTTTAAAGTTTTTAATCTGTTTTCTTTTTTTGCCGGTTTAAATTTTTTATCAACACCTTCACAGATGACGTAAATTTTATTATTAATGGCTTCTGGGTATTCTTTGAGAAGATCTTTTTTTGTCCATTCTGATGGGCAAAGTATTACATCATTATATTTAATAGTTTTTTGGAGCTTTAATGTGTGTGCTTTGATGACATCTTCTGTGTGCCATTGTGGATATATTTTCCAAGTAAGATCGTGGATGGTAGTTATACCAACTGTTCCCTTTAACAAAGGTGGTCTTAAAAAATCTGAGGTGTGGAAGAAATCCATTTTACCAGTAAACCATTCTATAGGGATAATGTGCCATTTTCCCCACCAAAGTTTTAATAGTTTTGGTGGAAATCTCCATGAATGGATATATCCTCCAAGTTTTTTTAATTCATTCAAATAATAGAAGTTTTTTGGTCTTCTTAGTGAAGAGTAGAAAAGATGGTATTCATTCTCTTTATCGTTCTTAAGAAGTTCACTGACTAGATTGTATGTATAAGTGGCAACGCCAGAACCGGAATAGACGAGCATGGTGATATCAAAACCTATTTTCATTTTCTGTAGGCAATAACACATAAATCTTGACCTTGATAAAGATTGTTTTCGATATCGTTATTGATTGTTTTTCTAAAAGGATTTTTTTTAATTATTTTAATATTTTTGAACTCAAAAAATTCTAATAAAACAGATATTAATTCTGAAGTGATTTTAGTTTTATGAGTTGGATCGTAATAAAATGATTTGCTACTCACAATTAGATTATCATTATTGGGTGTTTCCAAAATAAGTACCCCTTTTTTTATAATGTTTTCTTTACACAAGAAAAGAAAATCCATTAATTCAGGATAACTTAAATGTTCTATTAGATGAAAAGCGCTAATACCGGAAAGCTTTTTTTTATTTTTATATAAAAATTTAATTACGTCTATTTTTTGGGTTTTTATTTTTTTTGACTTTATTTTATCAATTTGTTTTTCATTGATATCTATACCTAGAAAATTAGGGACTTTTAATTCTGATAATAGTTCTAAAAATTCTCCCCTACCGCACCCACAATCAACAAATTGATGGTTTTTAATAATTTGAGTTGGAATTTTTTTGATGAATGGGATATAGGATTTTTGTTGATCTTTAATTTCATTGAAGCTACCCCTGAGTTTTGATTGGTGGAATTCATAAAAATTATTTTCTATTTTTCTTAAAAAAATTCCTTTTTTATGGAAAAGTTTATATTTTATTTCTTTATAAAGATTCATTTATTATATTTTCATAGAAATTTAATGTTTCTTTGGCGGTAATATCCCATGAGAATTTTTGAGATCTTTTGATACCATAGTTGCTATATTTTTCCCATACTTTTTGGTCATTAATTTTTATTATTAAATTTTCCAATTCATTGATATTTATAGGTGAAAAAGTTAGTGCTTCATCACCAACAACTTCAGGTAGTGAAGAGGAGTTTGATGTGATAGTTGGAACTCCTAAACTCATAGCTTCTAGCGGTGGTAGTCCGAAGCCTTCATAAATGGATGGATAAATTAAACAATAAGAACCATTGAGAACAGCGTTTAATATTCTGTCTGAAGTGAAACCGAATAAAATAATTTGTTTGTTTAGTGAGTTTTCTTCAATAAAATTTTGTATTTTTTCAAACGTATTTCCCCAACCATTCCCGCCAATAATTATAAGTTTTTTGTTTGTTTTCCCATTAAAATATAGATTTGAATATACATTTAGTAATGTTCCTAAATTTTTCCTCGGTTCAAGAGTCCCGTAACTTAGATAATATTCTTTCCAATTTAATTTTTGAAGTTTTACATTTGATGTTTTTTTTAATGTTGATTTAAATTCATTTTGATTGATTTTAAAGAAGCTATCATCACTGCCTTCATAAATTACTTTTGTTGGAATGTTCGTTTTACATATTCTATTAAAATCTTTTTGAGTATTTTTTGATACACAAATGACACCATTAGCGTGATATTCTATAAATTTTTTTCTTCTTTCATGAATCTCTATTGTTTCTTGTCTTTGTAATTCTGGAAAGATGAAAGGGACTAAGTCATGTACTGTTAAAACATTTTTTATTTTTGTAGGAAAATAAACAGTGTCAGAAAAATGGATAATATCAATTTTTTTCTTTGTTAAAAATTTATTAATATTTTTGACATATATATGCCACCCAATATGTTTATATATTTGATCTAAAATATATTTATCTAATTTTTTAGCAAACCATCTTATTCCTTGTATTTCTGAAAGCTTGGTGTTGTTAAAATGAAAAAATGATGGTTTAGAAAATGATTTAAAGAAAATATCATTCTGGTTGGTTAATTGATAAAGTTCTGAAGGAATTAGTGTCTCACTTGTTCCCAAAAAGTCTAATAAATAAATTGAATCGGTTTCTTTTTTTTGTTTAATAAGTCCTTTGATTAAATTAAGAGTATATCTGTATACTCCTGATTTATCACCAAAATTACCACGAGCTGTGGTTATGGCAGTTGCATCAATCGCGATTTTCATTTTTTTATTTAATTAGAAGTATATTGGATTATACTATTTATTCTGTGTATTTTCTGATGGCTAGTTTGGGGATTCCGTCGAACTGGAGATGGTGGCTATTTATGTAAATAGCGCGAGTACAGAATTTTTCAACTTGGCCTAAAGAATGACTGACGAAGATGATGGTGACGTCTTGGGATTTTTTGAATTCTTCCATTCTTTTGAAACATTTTTCTTGAAAAGCTTGATCTCCTACTGCCAGGATTTCATCAATAATTAGAATTTCTGGATGGGTATGGACAGCTACGGCAAAAGCCAATCTTACATACATGCCGGAGGAGTAATGTTTGACTGGCTGATCGATAAACTCCTGTAATTCGGCAAAATCGACAATACTATCAAAATTTTTGGTAATTTCCTTTTGGGATAAACCAAGGATAGAGCCGTTGAGAAAAATATTTTCTCGGCCGGTAAGCTCGGGGTGAAAACCAGCGCCTAGTTCGATGAGAGGTGAGATATTGCCATGGACGTTGATTGTGCCGGAAGTGGGGCTCATAACGCCGGCGATGAGCTTTAGAATAGTTGATTTACCACTGCCGTTGGGGCCGATGATTCCTACCGTCTCCCCCTTTTTGATTTCAAAACTAATGTCGTTTAGAGCAGTAAAACTTTCACTGGTTTTTTCACCACGAAAAAGAGCGGGAATAAATTCTTTGAATGTTTTTTGGCTTAGCTTACTGAATTGTTTGGTAACGTGAGAGAACTGGATAACTGGACAGCTAGATAACTGGTGCGCTGGATTACTGGACAACTGGACAGATGGATTACTGGATTTCATTGTTGTAATTTTATTTTAGAAATAAAAGAGTTTAACATTTTAGATAGGGATTCGTACTGATTTAATAAATAATCAGCTTTTTCTTTTGTAATATAACCGATATCTTGGCTAAGAATTAAAAAGTTTTGAGTTTCATATAAAGATCCTCTGGCTTGTGATAAAAATTGAATAAATTCTTTTTTACTTTTACGGCCAAAACCTTCGGCAATATTGGCTGATATTGAAGTTGACGCCCTTTGAAGTTGTGATGTAATGGCAAATATTTCAGATTTTGGAAAATTCTGAGTTATTTTATATATTTCAATTGCTAGTTTATGGCTTTCTTGCCAAATTCTTAAATCAGTGAAATTCATGTTGGTTCTCTAGTTATCTAGTAATCTAGTTGTCAGTTTATCATTTTTGAATGCGAATCGCGAAGAAATTGTGCAACGAAAAAGAGGTTAAGTAATTGTTGAATTATCCTATATTATTGACGGAATAGTAATTTTTGAGTATAATTGGGGCATTTCTTAAAGCTAAAAAACCAATTGCGGTTTTGGTAATTTTAAGAGAAGTACATTTACAATCAGAGATTAAAAAAGAGCTTGGGCTCGATGTGAACATTATTTAAAGATAGTGTTTAGATTGAGCTCAAGCGTTGGCTTCGAACTCAAATTAATGGGAGGTGTTTTAAATGACACTGTTGGTATTGGTCGGGATCCTTTCTAGGGAGATACTGGAAAGTGTTCGGAAGAACACGGGCGTTTCAATCTACCTGCACGACAGTAACTTCTTCTACGGTACCTTAGCAACGGCCTACAAACATGCGAAGGAGAAATCTTCTTTTTCGCATATAAGACGTCTCTTGTCTGGTATGGACGGATGGGACGAGACTGCTGCGAAGCAGGCTTTCTTGCGGTCGAAAGACTTCACCAACTTCACCCGTTTATTACCTACCAAGATGTACGCTCTTCTTTTGCGAGAAGATTGGATGGACCCAATCCTGCAGTCTTTGCATGAAACGGCGGAGAAATCCTATGTGGTTTCGTCACCGAACGAAAGACTGGCGCTTAGGTTGCAAAGTTATCCTGTACGGAGCCTCGCTTATGGGTATGTGCCTGTTGGCAAAAAGAATGTCTTTGTTACTGCTGGTCCATCAATCGGTCACCTAGATCGGGTTTGCGGTGCAAACCGGATCTTTGTCGGCCCTGGGGCAAGACCCGAGGAACTTGCAGCTTTCAGGGATATCCTCGAACTTGGCGCACCGGTGGATGTCGCTGTACCTCCGGTTGTTGTTGCCGAGGATATCATGACTGCCGATGGTGGTTGTCGGAAGCTTTATCTCTGATGAAATGGCGCCGGGGGGTTGCAAGACAGCATTCATGCTGACACTACAACACACAAACCCCCGGCGCCTTTTCTTTATCAAAATTTAGTGATTTAAAGATGAGAAATAAAATCAAGAATAAAACGACTGTTGTCTAATAAATATTCAGCTTTGATTCGAGGGCTAGTTTTATTTGAAGAAATCTCTTTTATTTTTAAGGTTTTTTTATATTTTGGATATTTATTGGTAATTAAGGTAATCTTTTTAAGATAATTTTTGACAAAAAAACTATTATTGCCGATTTTTGGGTCAACTAATTCATAAATTCCGCGATAGGAATCACTAATTAAATTCATGTGGACTTGATAATCTTGGTTAGTCATATTTTGGAAAATATTTATTAACAATTTCTTTAAATTTTTTTCTATTTTCTGGATTGAGTATTTCAAGTGACGGATTATCTTGTGATGGTTTAATGTTGGCCACGGCAGTGTATTCTATTTTTTGGGTAATTAAATTGATTCCTCCACTCCAAATATCTTCATTTTGGGAATTATGGTTTTGAATTAATTTTTGTTCACATTCATAGTGTAACCGACTGCCGCCATATAAAATTTGTTGTTTAAGATCAGCAGATAATTTTATGTATTGAGGATATTCTCGGGTTAATAATTCAAGTTCTTCTGGTGTTGGTTGATGGTCTATTTTTAATATTGACATATTTTATATATTATCAGCAAAGATTTTTTCGCGGGATTTGAAGTAAGAAAAGCCGATGAATAGGGTGATTAGAGAAACTACCAATCCTATGGCTAAACTGGAGTATTTTGGTTCTCCCCCACCAAGAATTACTTGACGATAGGCATTGATGATGACTGACATAGGATTGATTTGATAAAGAATTTTGTATTTGGCAGGGATAGAATCGACCGAGTAAATAACTGGAGTGGCATACATCCACAAAAGTAAAATCATATTTAAAAGATATTGAATATCGCGATAAAGTAAATTGGCGGCGGCAAAGAAAAGAGATAGACCAAGAGTAAAAATTTGTTGAATTAAAAATATAGGAATGACCCAGAGAATGTTCCAATTAATGGGAAGTTGAAAAAAAACCATGTAGGCGACTAAAATAGTTAGGGCAAAAAGAAAATCAATTATTTTGGCAAAAATGGTGGAAATGACCAAGATAGTTCGAGGAAAATAAATTTTGGTAATGAGACTGCCAGAACTAACTAAAGATGAGGCAGCGGAACTAAGAGAATTAGCAAATAAATTCCAAGGTAAAAGAGCGACAAAAAGGAAAATTGAATAAGGGATATTGGCGGCGGCAAAAGTAGGAATACGTAAGATGACAGAAAAAGCAAAACTCATAACTAACATTTGGGCTAATGGGTTTAAAATTACCCAAAAATAGCCCAAAATTGATTGTTTATAGCGAGCTTTAACTTCACGACCAACCATTTGCCAAAGTAATTCTCGCCATTTATAGATTGCTTTAATTTCTTTGATCAAAGAAAACATATTTGAATTATACATTAAATAAGATTTCTAGATTGAGTTCGAAACGGTAAAACCCACCTGTCCCGATAAATCGGGACCTCCTCCCTTAAAAAGGGAGGTCTTATCGTGCTAAATGGATTAATTACATTACAATGAGATTGTTTCGCTTCGCTCGCAATGACCTATCTATAATTATTCGTGATGACGTGCATATTTGTTTGCAATGACGAGGGAAATGGTAAGAGAAATATTGTTAGGGTATAATATATTATTTATGAATCTAAACACTAGAGTCTGTACTATCGGCGGGGGAACTGGAATGCCGGTGGTTAATAAAGCCTTAGTTAAGGCAGGTTTTAAGAATATAAGTTCAGTGGTAACAACCTTTGATAGTGGTGGTGATACTGGCAGAATTAGAACTGATGAGCGTGGTGGAGTCTTGGCTTTTTCGGATTATTGGAGAGCTTTGATTTCTTTGTGGAATGATGGAAAACAGATGGAGCTTTGGGAAGATATGTTGAGATATCGTGATGGTCGAGGTCGCAATTTTGGTAATACTTTTTTTCAATATTTGGCTGAAAAAATGGGTAATTTAGGAGAAGTTGACTCTTTATTTTCTAAATTAACTGGAGCTAAGTTGGAAGGAGAGATCATTCCAGTATCAGTTGGTTTATCAAATATTTGTTTGAAAACAGTGTCAGGTAAAGAATATGTGGGAGAAAATTTTGTTGATGATTTAAGAATGTCAAATGATATTATTATGGATATTTGGTTGGAACCTCAAGTACAAGCCACAAAAGAGGCCACAGAAGCGGTAAAAAATGCAGAAGTGATAATTTTATGTCCAGGGACGACTTATGGTTCAGTACTTCCTAATTTTTTACCAACAGGAATGGTTGAAGCATATAATCAAAGTAAGGCTAAGAAAATATTGATGACAAATATTTTAGCTACGGCTAACGAGACTAAAGAGGCAACTCAGAAAGGTTATGTGGAAGTTTTTAAAAAACATTTAAAGAATAATTCTCCTTTTGATTTGGTAGTTATGGCTGATGTGTCAAAATTAAACCAAAAAACATTTAAAAGAGTTTTGGATTTTTACAAATTGGAACATGCAGTGTTAGTAAAACCAGTGAGAGAAAAATCAATTAAAACAGTAATAGCTGATATAGCAATAATTGAAGCTAAAAATATGAGGTTAAGACATAGTGAAGAAAAGGTAGGAGAATATTTTAGTAAGTTGGAACTCTAGATTACTGGATAACTAGATTACTAGATAACTGGTTTGCTAGAATTAAGTCATGTCGCAGAAAAAACTCAAGAGATTAAGAAAAGAGAGTTTAGTGTTAGATGAGAAAAAAGAAATGGAATTTGTTTTGGGAATAAGAGAGATATTACGTAAAAATTGGAAATTTTTGTTAATTTTAATTTTGGGAGTGATAGTGGTTTATTTTAATTCGTTATGGGGGGCATTCGTTTCAGATGATTATGCCACTATTCCTCAAAATCCGAATATAATGAGTTTTAAAAATGGGTTTTCTGGAGGAATGACTGGTTTGACTAATTGGTTTCTAGCGGTGACTTTTGGAATTGGCAGTCCAATCGCTTATCATGTGACCAGTTTAATTCTATATTTACTAATATTATTGATTGGGTTTGTGTGCTTGAAACTTTTGTTTAATGATAAGGTAATCCCCTATTTAGCAATTTTAATATTTGCTTTTTTCCCGATTCATGTGGAAGCAGTTTCTTGGATTTCGGGGAAACCATATTTATTAAATGCTTTGTTTGTGTTGTTATCAATGTGTTTGTTTATCCTTTATTCAAAAACAGAAAAGAAAAAATATTTGTATTATTTTATAGTTTCATTATTTTTGGCTTTTGCCGCTGAAAAAGTTAGATCATTGGCATTGGTTATATTGTTAGTTTTATATTGGATATCATTTGAAAATAAATTAAAGAAAAAAGTAAATACAGGAAAGATATTCTTAATTTTTGGATCAATAATAATTTTGGGGTTAATTGTGATGGGAGCTAATATATCAGAGAGAATAAATTCGGTAAATTCGGGGATAAATGCTTCAGATAGTATTTTTTATAATCCATTTTTTCAGTACCCAACGGCAATGGCAAAATACATGCAATTGATTTTGGTACCGACTGATTTAACTTTATATCATACCCTGTATACCATTCCAGTTTGGTTAAATTGGTTGGTATTGATAGTTTATTTGGGAAGTTTGATTTGGTTTTGGTTTAAGGATAAAAAAATATTTTTTGCTTTAGCTTTTATATTTGGAGCGGCGGCTCCGTCGATGGCTCCAGTAAAAGTAAGTTGGTTGGTGGCAGAAAGATATATGTTTTTGGGGTCTTTGGGAATGGCTTTATTATTGGCAATAATAACGGAAAAATTTTGGGGATCAAAAAAGATAGTTGTTGTAGGATTTTTGTCAGTATTGATAGCTTTTTATAGCGGGAGGATAGTTTTAAGAAATATTGATTGGCAAACTAATCATAATTTATGGGTAAATACTTGCCAAGTATCGCCTAATAGCCATAACGCTTGGAATAATATTGGTGATGATTATGATAAATTAGCCCAATTGGAAAAAACTGATGAAGGAAAGGTGAGACAGTATGAAAATGCTATTAAAGGATTTGCTCAGTCATTTGCGATAAAACCAAATTATGCTGATGCTTATCATAACCAGGCTAATATACTGTATAAAATTGGAAGATTAGATTTAGCCAGAAAAGGTTATGAAATAGCTGTGTCGTATAATCCAGTGTTAGTGCAAACATATCAGACATTAATTCAGTTAGATATGATGGAAAATAATAAAACTGAGTTAGTAAAACATTTAAATATTTTAATTAGTTTAAAACCAACTGATTTACAGGTTCGTTATTTTGCGGCAGTTGCTTATCAAAAAGTTGGAATGATTGATGAGGCAAAAAAAATTGCTGATGAAATGTATAAATACTATCCAAACATAAAAGAAATTAAAGATCTTTATGAGTCGTTAAAGGGAGTACCTGCTACAGAATCAGCAGTGATGGTTAAATAGTTTTTTAATGGCTTTTGTTTCTATTTGGACTATATTTTCCCAAGAATATTTTCCTAAAAGTTTTTTGCCATTTAAATTGTTAAAATTTTTTGAATCAAAAAGTTTAACAATTTTTTGGGCGACAATATTAGTTTGATGAATAGGAGAAAAAATAACTTCTTGATTTTGATAAATTTTTTTAAAGACAGGAAGATTGTAAGTAAATGCAGGGATTCCACAAGAAACAGCTTCCATAAGAGCAATTCCAAAACTTTCGCTTTTGCTGACGCTTAGAAACCAAAAACACCGACTACTTTTGATGATGTTAAATTTTTCGACTCCAGAAATATAGCCCAAGAATTTTATATTGGTTTCTAAATGCATTAATTTAATTTGTTTTTTAAATTTATTTTTGGTAATTTCATCGCCGTCCCCCATAATGGCTAAGGTAAATTTGGGATAGATTTTTTTGACTTGCTTTAAAACTGACAACATATCAAAAATACCTTTTGTTTCATTGATACGACCAGTGAATAAAGCATCGTAAAGATACTTGTCTTTTTTTGATTGTTTAATGAGATCTGTTTCAATACCATTACCAGTGAGAATAATTTTATTTTTGTCAAAATGTTTTTTGATAAGAAATTGGCGTAATTCTGGGGAAATAGTAAAGATTAAATCTGCTCGACGAATTAAAATTAAACTGATTTGAAAAAATATCCAGGCTAAAAAACGAGTAATTTTATTACCCGGATCAGTAATAGGAACGATGTTGTCAAAAACCGTGGTCCAAATAATTTTGGGATAAAAAATTTTTGTAAAAAATGGCAGAATAGTAAGGTCTAAAACCGAAGAGGGGCAATAAAATACATCATATTTTTTAAACTGTTTAATTTTTGCAAGACTTTGAATGTTTTTTGAAAGACAGTAAAACGTAAATTGAAATTTTGACTTTGGGTCGGAGAGTAATTTAATGGATTTTTTATTGTTATATCCGTGAATTTGGTTCCCGTAAAAAATATTTACTTGATTATTTAAGTTTGATAATTCTTGAAATTTTTTAAGCCAAATTGGGATTATTCCTTTTTGGGTAAGAGTGGCAAGATTAACAATTATTTTCATATTTTAACTTGATTATTTTTTCTAATTTTTTTAGATAATTTTTTTGGTTAAAATTGAAATTTTTTATTTGTTTGTCGGTGATAATTTTGTTTTTGATAAATTTTGCTGGAACACCTCCATAGATTGTATAATTGGGGACGTCTTTGTTGACTAACGAACCGGCGGCGATGATAGCTCCATCACCAATAGTGACTCCACCTAAAACTGTAACGTTGTAGCCAATATAAACATCATTACCAATAATAATGGGCTTAACTAAATTAACTTTTTCTGAATTTTGATAATACCTATCAGTAAATGGAGAATTTGTTTCATTATTCATTTTGTAATTAAATGAATTTTCATATTTATGTCGGTGGCTGATGGTGGCAAAATTTTGAGCAATTGAACAAAATTTACCGATAGTAATGTGAGATAGTTTTGTTGGTGAATGGAGGTAAGAATACTCCCCTATTTTTACATTAGGGCCAAAAACAGTAAATCCATAAATAACACTTCCTTTGAAAAATTTTGGCTTAAAATACCATTTTGATATGTAGTGTTTAAGACAAATTGGGAGCCTGGCGGTAAGATAAACACGGTAAAAATCGACTTTTCGTTTTATTCTCTCAAAGAGGATATTCATAATGGATATTATACAAGTAAGATGATCTAGGTTTATTGGTTTTTTTGAACCAAAAAATTGCCAATAGCTAAATAATCAATCCCTGTACCAAAAAAAGTTTTTAGGGCTTCTCTGGGGGTACAAACGAGTGGTTGCTCGGCATCATTGAATGAAGTATTAATTACTCCTGGAATACCGGTAATTTTGGCAAATTCTGTAATCATGGAATAATAAAGAGGGTTGTCTTTTTTTACTACACTTTGAACTCTGGCGGTTTTATCAATGTGAATTGCTTGGCTTAAATCTTTTTGGCCTTTTTTATTAGTGTCAAAACCCAGAACCATAAATGGGTGGGAATAATAATTGTCGAAATAATTTGGCCCAGCTTCATCTAAAATACTTGGAGCAAAAGGGCGCCAATCTTCGCGATGTTTTACTTCATGGTTTATTTTATCTTTCATTCCTTTTAGTCCAGGATGACCTAGAATGCTTCGATTACCTAATGCCCTAGGGCCAATTTCCATTCTACCTTGGAACCAGGCGATAATTTTACCTTGGGAAAGTAATTGGGCTACAGTTTGGTCTATATGGGGAACCTTTTTGTATTTTATTTTGGCTTCTTTTAGGACAGTTTCTATTTCTTTATCAGAATATTCAGGACCCCAGTAAGCATGGGTCATTTTGAAATTAGGATTTTCGCCTAAACGATGGCTAATTTCCATAGCTGAACCAATGGCAGTTCCAGCATCAGATGAAGCAGGTTGAATAAAAATATTTTTGACAAATGGTAATTTCCAAATTTGTGAATTCATATCGCAATTAAGGGCGACTCCTCCGGCGAGACATAAATTGTGGCTAGGGTTTTGATTGTAAGCCCATTTGGCGAGTGATTGACCAGCTTTTTGAGTGAAGGCTTGAACCATATGAGCTAAATTGCGATGGGTATCGGTGAGTGGTTGGTCTTGATGACGTTTGGGGCCATATTTATTGAAAATTGTTTGTTTCCAGTTATGAGTGAGATGATATCCATTTGAGGTTATTTGCCAATACTTTTGAAAGTTAATTTTTTTCTGACCCCAAGCAGCTAAACCCATAGTTTTTCCTTCATGACTGTGAGGTTTAAACCCAATTAAGTCAGTGATAGAACCATAGACCCAACCTAAGCTTTGGTTGCTACTGATACTTTTAATTTTTTTAAGACCATTTTGATTTCCAATCCAAATAGAACCAGAATCTTCTTCCCCTTGACCATCAAGAGTAATAATATTGGCTTCTTTAAATCCTGAACAATAAAAAGCACTGGCGGCATGAGCTAAATGATGTGGAACAAAATATATTTTTATCTTGTTAGGGCCAGACATACGAAAACCTTTTTCTGTAAGCCAATCTTTGAGCCGAATTAATCCAACGTAGTATTCACTGAAAGCCCCAAATTCACGAATTCCTCTTTTAATATTTCTATTTTTTAGATTTTCCCAAAAAGATCTTAAATAATAGTTAATTGGATGGCGGTAACCGAAAGTAATGACATCAATATCTGATGGTTTAATTTTTCCTTGTTTAAGGCAAAATTCAATTGATTTTGTAGGAATGATGCGAGGTGAATGTTTAAGTCCATTAAATCGTTCTTCTTCAACAGCGGTGATAAGCTTACTATCAATAATCAAAGCAGCAGCAGAGTTCCAAGACATAGGAGCCGTAAGCCCAAGTATTTTCATAATTTGTATTCAAATTTAATATTTTTTAAGGTTTTTGAATAAATGTGTTTTTTGTACCAATCGACTAATGGAATTAAAATTTTTGCTGGAGTAATAATGCAACCAAGTGAGAATAACCAAAAAGCTGGGCTAATTAAATTATTCAAATTAAATTTTAATAGATACCAAATTTCTCGAAGAAGATATTTGTATTTAGCATAGTTTCTGAGTTGAACTAAACCAACATAATTTTTGGTAATAAAATCTTTAATTAAATATTTCTGAACTTTTTGATATTTTTTTTCAGAAAAAATTGATTGAACCATTTGAATCCAACTAAGAAGTGGAGATTTTTCATAAATAGACGATAAACTTCTGGTTTGGCTACTGGCAATGCGAACAGCGATATTGTAGTCTTTGAGAAAAACTACTGGGTGAGTTTTAAATATATGGGCAAAAGGGTAAATATGACAAGGAAAAATATCAGGATGAAAAGGAATATTAAAAAAATCTTTTCTATAAGCTAAGCCTGAAAGTTGATCTAAAGTTTCAAAAACACGGATAACTTTTTTTTGATTATCAGTAATTTTTACAATAGTGTCTTTTTTGGAACTAAGCTGTTTTTTGGCTCTAACTGGAATTTTTATATCGGTATCAAACCAATAGTAAGGACGAGTGACGGCTCCGATCTGAGGTGAAAGTTTAAAAGCTTTGAGAGTGTTTTTGAGAGTGTCTGTGGCCATGATGTCATCTTGGCCCATGAGATAAATAAATTTGGCTGTAGCATAACCTCTAGCCCTTTCGAGGTTTTGAGAATAACCGACATTTTTGGTATTTTTGATGATTAAAATTCGGGGGTCTGTTATTTTTTGAAGAGTGGAAACAGTATCATCTTTTGAGGCATCATCACAAATAATTATTCGAAAATTTTTGAATGATTGGCTAAGAATACTATCAATGGTTTCTTTGATATATTTGTTGCCGTTGTATGTTGGAATTAGTATATCTATTGTTGCCATAATTCTCGATTAATTGGTTTTAATATGCCAAGTTTAAACTGTAAAGTAACAAAAGTATAGGTAAGAAGAGTGATAAAACAAAAGAATGGATGAAGAAACCACACAAAGTCTGGGTGATGAGTAAAACCGCGGAAAGAATCTATTAATGCTGGAATAACCAAAAGCGAATAAAGGATAAATTTAGTTTGGGGATATGAGTGGTTAGTGTGCCATTGATAATTTCTGAGAGGTTGATAAGTGTAATAATCAACTAAACGTCGATGTTGTTTGCGAATAAATTTTTTTATTGATGATTCGCAATATGTATGAATAATACCGGTTTTTACTTTGGCAAAAAGAATGGGTTGATTGGTTTTTTGAATAACTTGAGAAATAATGTCGATGTCGAATAGATAATCAGATTTGAGGTTATTTTTTAGAAAATCGGATTTAAAAATAGTGCCATTAGCGCCGATAGTAGGGATTATTGTTTTGGGTTTAAGACTAATTTGAAAATATTGATGTTTATCGATTTGGTCTATTTTTAGGTTTGTCCATTTATTATTGATGAAATTTTTTTTATCATAAACTCCGGTGATAAAAGCATAGGGGTCGTTGGCTCCAATCAGGGCTGAGTATCTTTCGATAATGCCGGCGTGGGGGCGATAAGTAAATTTTATTGGTTCTGAACCGATAATTTGACTGTTTTGAGTAAATGGGTAAAGCATTTTAGAAAGCCAGTTGGAATTGGGAAGAATATTGTCGGAATCAATCAAACAAATAAACTTTCCTCTAGCTTGTTTTACTCCAATAGCTTTACCAGCTTCAGCGGTTTTAAAGGGGTTTTTTAGAATTTTTGAGTGATATTTTTGAGCAATTAAGCATGTTTTGTCGACGGACCCCCCATCAATAATCAAAATTTCATATTTTGATCTGAGATACTTTTGATTAATGATAGATTTTAGGCATTTGTCTAAAACATTTTCGGCATTGAGAGTGGGAATAATATAAGAAATTTGGATCATGAAAAATCTTTTAATTTTTGAAGAAATTTAATGGCGTAAGTAAATAAAAATTGAATGTCAGAAAATGAGCGGATGGAAATAATTTTTTTGATTAAAAATTTTGGAGTAAGAATGCCTTTAAAAAGATTTTGGACTAATTCAATTTCTTTGTTTGGAGATATGGGACTTTTAATAATTGGTTGACGCATATCATATTTATCCCAATCTTTAGTTAAAAGAAGTTTATTTTTTTGGCAGTAGTCAAAAAGAGGGGTGCCTGGATATGGAATTAAAATAGTGGCCTGAAGACTGTCGGCTAAGTTATCTCGAAAAATTTTTCTGGCTAAATTAAGAGTTTTAGTGGCTTGAGAAAGAGTTTCGTGAGGGTATCCAATCATAACAGTGACATGAGGTTCCAATTTGGCAGTTTTGGCCATTTTTAGTGTTTTAAGTGCAAAAGATGTTTTTTCATTTTTATTAATGAAATTGAGAGTATCTTGATTGGCTGATTCAAGACCATAAAGAATGAATCTAAACCCGGCTTTTTTCATTAATAAATATTCTTTTTGGGTTAGAGCGCCAAAGCGCATGTTGCAGCCAAAGGTAACTTTTTTGTTTAGTCCCCTATTGATAATTTCTTGGCATAAATCGTGAAGCCATTTACCAACTGGAAGAGTGCCAGAATCATCAAAAATTTCTTTGACACCAAAGTTGTTGACCAAATTTTCTATTTCGGAAATTGTATGTTTGACCGAAAAACAGCGAAAACATTTACCTGGAAAAAGAGTTGTCCAGCTGCAAAAAGTACACTTTCCCCACCAACAGTCTCGACCAGACATAATATAGGAACCGGGTTTATATTTATAATTGGTGTTGTTGTAGGCATACAATTGCCATTGGGTGAGTTTTCGGTCGATAATTGGCAATGTATCTAATTTTGGTGATTTTTTGAGTTTGAAAATTTTATTTTTTGGAGGATGACCAGAATTAATTTTAGTAATAAGTTGAGTGAGTAAAAAATCGTAATCACCGCCGATTAAAATATAATCAACCGGTGAATTTTTGATGGATTCTTGGGGAATAGCGGTGACGTGATCCCCCATAAGGACAATGACTAATTTCCAATTTCTAATTTCTAAACTTTTTTGACGTAGTTCTTTGATGATTTGCCAGTGTTGTTTAATGACTGGTGTTTTTGTCTCGATAACGACGATATCGGGTTTGTGTGCTTTGAGGCGTTGGAACCATTGGTTAAAATTTAATTTCTGGGCAATAGCATCATCCCAAAAAACTTTTATACCTTTTGATTGAAGAAGAGTAGCGGCATAAGCTGGAATAACTGGATAAATCACATTGCCCGTGTTGGTCCACTGAAATTGGCGATTTTGAGAAAGAAAAGGGCTGCCTTTTTGAGAGATTAATGGTGGGTAAGAGATGGAAACTGATTTAACCACCGATGTATTGACCATTTTTTTTGTTAATTTGGTGGGCTTTAAATTTAACTTGTTTTTTGAATAGACCATGCAGAAATAGTATACCGTAATAAATATGAGTAATTGGAATGGTTAGGATAGTTAACAATGATAAATATAAATTTTTTGTTTGAAAAATAATTTTTAAAAAGGTTAAAATTAATATTGATAAATATAAATATAATGGAAAATATAACAGAAAATAATTAAAAAATAAATAATTAATAATTAATAATATTAAATAAATTGCAAAAAAAGATGGTAAAAAGTAGCCGATTCTAAACGAAGTTTGAGGAAATTTTTTAACAAAAAAACCTCGTTGATTAGCATATCGGGTAATTTGTTGTAAGTGATGAACGAGGATTTGGCGACGATGATGATAAACGATTAAAGATGGATGGTAAAGAATTTTTTGGTTGAGTTCTTTAGTTAATTTTAAACAAAGAACAGTATCTTCTCCGGGCCAATATTTTGGGTCAAACATACCAGCTTTTATAAAATCGGATTTTTTTATAATTAAATTAACACTGGGATAATCATCGACAAATCTGGATTTTTTGACACTGTTACGATAAACCCCAGCTCCGCCACTGCCTAACCAACTAGACCAGACTAAACCTGAGGCTTGTTGATAAATATTGTCTGTTGGAGGAGTTAAACAGGGACCACAAAAACCGGCAAAATTAGGGTATTTTTTGATTAGTTTTTGGGCATTATTAAAATATTTTTTTTGAGGGAAAGAATCGTCATCAAAAAATACTAAGTACTCTCCTTTGGCTTTTTTGGCTCCGATATTTCTTTTTTCTGAGGGATTAGCAGTGCCAGAGATTTTGTCGGTAATAATTAAAATTTCAAAATTTTTTAGACTTTGTTTTTTGAGAGTATCAAGAGTTTCCTTTAAATAGGAATTTGTCTGTCGAACCGGAATAATAATTGAAAAAAGTATTTTTTTCATAAACCAGTGTTAATTCTCATCTCTAAATCTGGATCGTAAACCCATTTACGTTTGTTTTGATCATCGTAATAATGAAGAATTTTAAGGCGATAAAAAACAGCCAATGAATCAATCAGGCATTGCCAAATAATTTTTAAGCCAGTGGCATGGGTTAAACTTTTGAAGTTGTAATTTAATTTTATTGGAGCTTCGTATATTTTGGTAAATCCAAGCCGATTGGCTACAGAAAGAATTTCTAAATCAAAAGCATATTCTTTGATTAATAGTCGGGGAAGAACTTTGATTAAAACTTGACGGCGAAAAATTTTAAGCCCGGTTTGGGTGTCGTGAATATTGATGCCTAATAAATATTTGGCTATTAAATGGCCGCCAAAGCTAATAAGTTTTCTTTGGAAAGGATAATTAACTTGAGAGGCTGGATGTTGTTTTGAGCCAACAACAACATCGGCGTGGTACCACTCCATATGTTCTAAAATCATAGAAATACCGTTTGGATCAATTTCCATACCAGAGTCGATAAAGGCAATATAATCACCTTTGGTTTTGGCCATACCGAAGCGAACGGCATAGCCTTTGCCGTGGTTGTGTTTATATCCAAAAACTTTGAGATTTTTAACCCGCCTACCGGACGGGCAGGTTTTAAGTTTTTTAATTATTTGGTATGATTTATCAGTTTTTGTGCCATCAACAACAATTATTATTTCGTAGTCATAGCGAATTTGATCCAAAACATTGGTAATATTTTCAATGTCGCTGACAATGGTTTCTGCTTGTTTGTAGACAGGGACAATAATTGACAGAAAATGAGTGTTATTTTTCATGGCCAAGTAAACTTTGGTAGACAATGAGGGTTTTTTTGGCAGTATCTTCCCATTTAAAAAATCTAGCTCGGTTTAACCCAAGTTTTTTATATTTTTGACGAAGGGATGGGCTAACCCAAAGTTTTTTTAGTGAATGAGCAATGTCGGAAACGGATCGAGGATTGAATGATATACCTGATTGGGCCATTATTTCTGGTAAACAAGTGTCACGACTAAAAGTGACCGGACATCCGGATTGCATAGCCTGAACTAGAGGTAAACCAAATCCTTCAGCAAATGATGATTGACAATAAACAGTGGCTAAATTGTAGATAGCGGCAAGGTCGTTGTCAGAAACAAAACCCGTGAGAATTAGACGTTTCGACCTCTGGACAACTGGTTTACTAGAATATAATTGGAGCCAACGAAGATCTTTGGTCCAGGGATGATCGGGAACATTTTTTTGGGTGGCAGCAGACCCAACTATGACTAATGGATATTTATTTTTTTTACAGGCTTTAACTAAATGAGGAATATTTTTATTCCAATTGATATCACCAACAAAAAGGACGAATTTATTGGGTAATTGGTATTTTTCTTTGACTAATTTAAGAAAATTTTTATCGAGAATTGGCTTGAGAGTTGAGTCAGCGGCTAAATATGTGGGAAATATTTTTGATAACGGGTAGTTGGTAATTTGGTTAATAATTTTTTTTGAGTATTCAGAGACAGTGATTATGGCTGATGCCTTTTTGAGGTGGTTCTTTTGGATAAACCAATTGATTTTACCTTTGATGCCGACAGGGAATTGATTTTTAAATTGAATAGGGATTAGATCATGAACCGTAACAATGGTTGGTTTGTTGGTTTTTGGAAGAGTTAATTTAAAGGGGTCGAAATAAGGATAGTGAACTAGATGGTAGATATTAGATGTTAGATGTTGGGTGTCTTTGATAAGGTCAATTTGCCAGTTTTTATATAATGGATTGGTGGAAATTTCTTTTTGTAATGCATTGACTAAATTTTGAGTGTAGTATCCGACCCCACGGACAGAATTACCATCAAGAGTAGGAGAAATATCAATAGCAATTTTTATTTTTTGCATTTTATTTTTTGTCCCAATCTTGGGATAAATTAATATTTCTATGGGTTTTGACTAGTTCATAATATTTGGTGTAAGCGATAGGAAATCTGAGAGCAGAAAAGAAAGAAAAAACGAATCCGGGAAAGCCGTCAACATAACCACGGTGGCGGAAAAAAGTTTTTAAAAACCACCAGTTAGGTTTATAAAGATAAAAGTTTAAAAAGTTTAAAAAGTTTATTTTAGTATTTTTTTCTTTTAGTTCGTTGGCTAAAAGCGTGGTATATCGATTGGCTCGGAGTAAATATAAGGAAAATGAGGTATCGGCATAATGTTCTAAATCATTTTTGAGCCAGCCAGTTTGACCATCAACTTTGGCTTGTTCGTGAACATCTTTGCATGGTAGATGGGCTTTGCCATTTTTGTAAAATCGAATTGTGGGATCAGGATATTGGCCGCCTTTGGTGAGAAAAGTTCCTAAAAAATAATTTTTTCGAGGAACCCAAAAAGCATTTTCTTTGATGGAATTAATATCTTTGGTGATAATTGAGTTAATTTCTTTTTTTAACTCTGGGGTGACGACTTCATCAGCGTCAAGCTGGAGAATCCAGTCTCCTTTACATGCCTCGATTCCCATTTGTTTGTTGAGATGGAACATGGGTTTGTTGGTGGTAGAAATAACTTTGGCTTGTTTAAATTTATTAACTAATTCAACAGTGTCGTCTTGAGATTGACCATCAACAACAATAATTTCATCGGCAATATCTTTGATGGCATTTAGGCATTGGGTAATATTTTTTGATTCGTTGTAAGTGGCTAAAGTAACAGATAATCTAATTTTATTTTTCATTATTTTTGATAAATTTTAAACGCTGGTTGACCATTACTAAAATTAATAGTTTTAATAGGTTCTTGAGGAATTTGTTCATCTGAAGCCACCACTAGAGAATTTGCTGGGACATCTCCCCAATTAATTGTACCAAAATGATAATTGTCGTAACCTAAAACTGTAGAAAAGCCGAATTTATCAGGGGAAGTCAGTTTGATTTGAGGTTGAATTTTTTCGGGAGGATATTTTGAAAAAAATAAAAATAAAATGTAAGGTTGGTCATATTTATTGGTAATATAAATATTTTGATAATTGTTTTTTTGTGATTCGAGATAAGGAACTAATTGGTCAAATTGGTATTGCCAGGCAAAAGGGTAGCGTTTGGCGTAGTGAAGAAAATAAGAATCAAAATAGTAAGCAATAAAATAGGTATAAACTAAGATAAATAATAAAGAAATTATTTTTTTAAATTTAAGTTTTTGGATTAAAATAAAAAAGTAATAAATGCCACTGGCGATAAGAATAGTAAGAGGAATGACCATGGGTAAAGCTCGAAGAGCTGATGGAGCTTGAAAAGTTAGTGATGAGGCAATGGGAGCTATAAATAAAAAAACAATGATAAAGATCTTAGATCTTAGATGATAGATGTTAGATTTAAGAAGGAAAATAATACCGAGAAGTAAAAAAGGGATATCAAAAATGTAAATTTGACCCATTTCTGGGACTTTGGAACGAGGAACTTCATCGCCGTTAAGACTTAGAAAATTTAAATCGAAGTGGGAAAAATATTTTTCTCCCCAAGAAATTAAATAAAGGGCTCGTTTGTTGTGAATGATTCGATTAATTAGTTTGACTCCTTGGTGTTGATTAAGTAATTCTTCTGATCTACTGGCAGGGCCACGATCAGCAGTTAGACCAACTCCCCCAATGCGAGCAGTTCCCCCATTATTTAAGAATGAAAATAAAACCGGAGCGGCAATAGCGGCGGCAAAAATAATTGGGATGAGAATTTGAGGCAGTTTTTTGATTAAAAATTTAAAATAAAGACAACAAAGACTGAGGGCTAACAGTGGAGCTACAAGTCTGGCTGAGTGATAAATATATAATGAAACGACAAAGTTTAAAGTGAAAAGTAGAAAGTTAATTAAAAATTTTTGTTTGATTGATTTAAAAAAGAAATAAGTGCCGATAACTATAAAAGATAAAGCAGCTGAAGATTCCCAAGCGCCTCGACTAAAATGGATATGCCAAGGAGAAAAAGTGAGAACGCTGGCTGATAGGAGGGCCAGATTACTGGATTTTGAGAGAAGTAAAATTAATTTGTATAAAAAAAGGATAGTAAGTAGGGATAGGATTAAATTTGGTAATCTAACGGCCAATGGTGTAAGCCCTAATAATTTTACGGATGGTATGGCTAAATATATATAGCCACCGGGTTTATAATCACCAAATGACTTGAAGTGAAGTGGCCATGAGGCTCCATGCTCGTCTTTGCCGGTAAGGATAAGTGAATAGGCGTTGTAACCAAGTGCTGCTTCATCGGGATTTAGAGCTGGAGTATTGTTGAGATCGATAAACCTAATGAAAAAAGCAATAATTAAAACTAGAGGAAGAATTATTTTTTTAAGGATTTTCATAAGCATAAAAAGTAGAAATATTGCCGATTGGGCTTAATGGTTTAAATTGGGAAAATTCTGGTTTCTTATCGATCCCCTGTCGATAAATTTCTTCTTGCGAAAAAATCCCCAATGAGTGAGGGGTTTGTTTGAGAGTATCAAAACTGGGGGTACTGAAATTTATATTATCAATGGAATTAACTTTACCAGTATCGAGTGAGGCATCAGTTAGTTTGGCTTGTTGCTGGTATGTTTTTGGAGGATATTGAGAATAAAAAAGATAGAAAATATATGGTTGGCCATAAAAGTCACTAAAAGTAATGTTTTGATATTTAGTCTGGTTTTGTTTGACAAATTCTATGGCTTGTTGGTAACCGTATAGAAAATCATAAGATGATTTGGTTACCATATGGTTAAGGTAAAGATCGCCATAATAGATAAATGAAATCAAATAGGCACCGAAAACAATTATTTTGAGAATATTTGATTTAAATTTTTCGAAGAAAGTAAAAATTCCTAAAGCAACAAAATAGACAAGTGGGATGGAGAGAGACATAGCTCTAACTGATTGAATTGAGTCGCGGGTTAGGGCAGATGGAATAGGAGCTAAGAGTAGCCAAATAAGAAAGAAGATGTTGAGTTTGTCGGTTTTTTGACGAATAAATCCAGAAAATAATCCAATAAATAAAAAGATTAAACTGGGATAGAGTAAAACTCCAATGTATGGAGCTGAATGACGAGGATTTTGCCAATCACCTTCGAAAGCTAAAAATTTTGGAGAAAAATGGTTGTAGTATCGAGTAAGAAAATTACGAATAAAAAACATCGGTTGACTGTAAAATATTTGATAATCAAGTTTATTAGTTTCACTGATAATGGTTTGAGTTTCTGTGGCTGATCTAGGGTAAGAAAATAAACTGACAACTTTTAGCCGATTAGCATTACTGTTAAATAACAATCCATAAATAATAGGAAGAGAAAAAATGCCTAAAGGTAGGATGAAACTAGTAATGATCTTTTTAAAATTTAATTTAGAAAAATTTATACTTAATAGAGTTAAAACGAGAAATAAGCTAATCATTTTGCCGGCTTGGTAGGTAAATAGAGAAAGGCCAAAAATAGTGGCCGAGAAGATTAAAAATTTTGTTTTTTGGGAATTTAGATAACGATAAAAAAAGAAACAAGCTAGGACTAATTGACAAGTGAGGATATTAGTTTCCCAAGATCCTCGGCTGAATTGAATATTGTATGGGTTAAAGGCAGTGATAATGGCAGCAAGTAAGGCAACGTAATGTGATTTAGGGTTAATTTCCTTGATTAGTAGATAAATAAATATAGGTAAAAGTGCACCAAAAATGATTGAAGGTAATCTAACGGCGATTGGGTTAAGCCCTAAAAATTTTATAAAGGGAAGGCAAAGATAAACATAAAACCCTGGTTTGTAGTCACCAAACGATTTAAAAATAAGAGGTAAGATTTGGCCGTATTCGTCGCGTCCAGTTTGGAGAATGGAATAGGCGTTGTAACCAAGAGCGGCTTCGTCCCAAAGAAGCGGTGGATAGGTAGATACTTTAAAAAAACGGATAAAAAACCCGATGAAAAAAATTATTATTAGCAATAAAGTATTTTTTTTGGTCATTTTTTGGTGGTGACAAATAAAAATCCGGGTTTATTGTTTAGAAAATTTACTTGTTTAATAATTTGATCTTTGGGGATATTGGTATCGAGAAAATCCCAAGGAGAAGCAATTAATAACCGGTTAGGCTTGGTGGAGTCGACTTTCCAAGTAATCCGGTGAAAAGAAAATTTATTAATTGATTTGGTTTCCATAAATTTTTGAGGGTTGACCTGACAATAGAATAGAACATAAAGATAAGGAAGGCCAGTGTTGAGTGGGCCATCACTTCCAAAAGTGTCAGAAATAATAATTTCATTATATTTATTAATATTGTCACATGAATATTGAGCGATTTGTTTGTAGCCATATTGCCAATATTCAGAAAAATGTTTGGGGAATTGGTATTTGTAGATGTCAATAAAATAAAAGATGTTTATTAAAAGAAGAAAATAATAGATAGTTAAGTATATTTTTTTGTTTTTGAAAGAAAGTAATTTTTCGTAAGCACTGGCAATAATGATGGCGAAACCAGGAATCCAAACTAAGGCGCGAAGAGGATGTTGCTCGTTCATAGTAAAAGAGGCTGGCAATGGGCCTAAAAAGAAAAGAAGGAGGGCTAATTTTTTGAGATAGGTATCCTTTTTTTGGATAAGAGAAAAAATGCCGAGCAAAAAAATGGGGAGATCGATGAAATATAATAATCCTAATCCAGGGTAACCTGGTTTGGTAAACTGCAAACCATCCCCAAAAATAAATTGAAAATTGAAGTAGTTAATATATTTACCTAACCAGTGGTGAAAAATGAGGTATGCATCATTATTGAAGATTAATTGCTGAATGTTGGAGTAATTGCCATAATGGAGAGTGTTGCTTAAAGATGGCTCTCGCATGATAGAAGTGACAGCGGCTCGAGTAGTAATAGCCGGAGAAAAAAAAGTTAATTTGACGAAAGGAATAACAAATATCGCTAAAACTATCGAACCCACAATAATTTGATTTTTTATTTTAGTAAGATTTATTTGTCGATGGTAAATTATTATGAGAGATAAGACTAAAAATGGTACAAATAATCTTTCAGCATGATAAGCCCAAACCGATAAACTAAAGGATGTAAGCCAAAGAATTATTTTTGATAATTTGGGTTTTTCTACCCAAGAAAGAAAAAAATAAATACCGGCAATAAGGAAAAAAAGAGCGGTGATAGCCTCGAAACTGGCTCGAGAAAAATGGATATGCCATGGTGAGAGAGCTAACCAAAACCCAGTTAAATAGGCAGCAGTTGGCTTGAGTTTTAACTTTAATAATAAAAGAACTAAAAAAATAGGGGTAATGGAACCTAAAAGAGCCGAAGGAAATCTAACAGCTAATTCGTTAAAACCAAATATTAAAATTGAAGGGACAGTAAGGTAGATATTAACTGGTGGTTTGTAGTCTCCAGCAGATTTGAAAGCTAAGGGAAGAAATTCTCCCCATTCATCGTGACCAGTCTTTAAAATAGAGTAGGCGTTCCAGCCAATGGCTGCCTCGTCCATTGATAAACTCACTGGATATTGAATGAGTTCCCAAAAACGGAAAAATGCAGCAACTATAAAAATAGTAGCTAAAATTATTTTATGTTTCATAAAATAAAAACTGAACGAAAGAATAGGAATGAATTGTAAGTTAATAGTATAAATATGGCACTATAAAGAGCTGGCTTTTTCCAAAATGATAATTCGTAGGCAGCTAGATATATGTAAAAAATAGCTGTAGGAAGAAGAAAATAAATATTTTGTTGACCAGTAATAAAACCAAAAAAACAAGAAAATAATCCAATTAAAAGTATTTTTGTTTGTTTATTTTTTAATAAATGAAAAATTCCGGCTAGAGAGATTGGAAAAAGCAGACAAGGGATGACTTCGATTTGGCCAAATTGGAAATATTGGCGAGGATTTAATAGGTTTAAATAAATAATAAGTTGGTCAAAAATAAGTCTGCCTTTGTTGTAAAAAAAATTGCCGATTAAAGGACGATTGTCTTTGGTGATGTCATTCCATCTAAATTCATCAATATGTCGAGTGTCTCTTAATATGGAGGCCATTTTTTGTTTGACATAACTGGGGGTCTGAGAATATTCAGTAAGAAATTTTTGAGAAGAACCTATTAAATAGTGCCAAAAAAGAGGAGATATAAGTAAAATTAATAAAAATATTCTAAATTTAATTTTCATTTTTTTATTTCCAATATTTCAAAAGCTGGTGAATTGTTAAGAAAATTAATAGTTTTTAGATGCTTAGTATTATCTTGATTGTAGTTGTTTGGGGAAGTAATTAAAAGAGTTGTTGGACCTATTTTTTTAGTAAAATCTTTGACCTCCCAATCATTAATAAAGGTAAATTTGTCAAAAGCGTTGACCCAGTACCAATTAGCGTGATAATCCCAATTTTTGGACTTATCTGATTGATATGATTGAGGACCCCAGACCCAGTAGAAGAGTAAAAATTCATGGGCTTCACCATATTTTTTGGTAATAATGATTTGGTCATAATCTTGATAATGATCTTTGATATAGCTAATGGTTTGTTGGTAGCCGTATTGCCAAGAGGAAGAATAATCTTGGGAGTATTTTATATATTTAGGCCAAAAAGATAGTTGGCTAGTGATAAGAGCAATTAAAGTGTAAAAAATTAATAAAAATTTAAATTTACTAAAAGCGTAATTAAAACCAAAACTAATAACTAAAATAGTAAGTGGAATAAAAATTATACTGCGAAGAATATGGGGAGCATCGCGAGTAATAGCTGCAGGTAGAGGTGAAATTAAGAACCAAAAAAGAATAAAGAAAAGATATGGATTTTTTTTGTTTTTGAATAAGTAAATTAATCCCAGAATTAAAAATGGGATAAAAAGTGGAGAAATTAAATGAAAATCAGGAAGACTAAATTGATAATTTGACCCACCGGAAAAAAAGAGAAATTGAGGATTAAAATGACTAAAATAATTTTTGGTGGCAGTAAAGGTAAAATATGTAGCTTTGTTGACTAAAAACCGAGGGTAAACTTGACGGAGTTCATTGATTTTATTGATAGATCCAGAATCAAGAAGTGATACCCATTGATAACGAGCCTGCCCGGATGGATTTAAAGTTTGGAATATAGCTAATCCGATGAATAAAATAAATGGAAGGAAACGATAAAAATATTTAGTAATTTTGACTTTGTCTTTTAATAAAAAATAAAGAAGAGTTATGAGGTAAAAAGGTAAAAGCACCCGGCTACTGTTGTAGGTAAATAAACTTAGGCCATATAAGAAACTACTAAGACCATATTTTTTGGAAAAAATAAAATAAAAACTAAGACAAAAAAGAAACATAAAAAGATTAGCTTCGAGAGCAATACGAGAAAGAAAAATTGTACTAGGAGAAAAAGCCGTAATTAAAAGACCAATGTAGGCTATTGGGCGATGCTGAGGAGAAATTTTTTTGAGAATTAAAAAAATAATCAGTGGAGTTAAGGTGCCAGCTAAGATAGATATTAGTCTGACAGAAAGAGAGTTTAGGCCTAAAAATAAAACTGGTAAAACTGTAGAATAAATATAAACTGGAAGTTTAAAATCACCATAACAACGGAAAATGGTAGGGAGTAAAGTCCCCCATTCATCACGTCCAGTTTTGAGAATGGAATAGGCGTTGTAGCCATGAGAAACTTCGTCCCAATTTAGGCTAGGAGGAAATTGGCTAATATTGAAAATTCTTAAAACAAAACCAATGACTAGAATAATTATTAAAAATATTTTTTCTAATTTCATTTTTTGGTTTGATAAATATAGATAGCTTCTTTTGGTTCGATTACTGATGGATAGTAAATAATGTAGTCTGGTTTGGTATCCAAAAATTCGTCCCATAAACCGATTAAAACAGCATTTGGAAGGTTTTTATCGCTAGCTATATTTATTTCTCTAAAAGTGTATTTACCTAATTTGTATTCTCCAAGTTTATCAAGGAATGATACATTTTTGGTTTCATACTCGAGCCATTTTTGGGATTCTAGTTGAGTTAACTTTGGATCAATTTTTTCGAAAAATGTTACATAAGCTTGGGGTTCGGAAAGTTTTCTTGAATAAATAACCTGATCGATGTCGGAATTATTTTTAATAAAATTTACAGCTTGTTGGTGACCGTAAAGCATGCCTTTGGCGAGAATCTGATTGCCTTGGAAAAAATATCGTTGTAAAAAAACAAGAGAAGTGAAAAAGAAAATTATTAAAATTAAACAAAAAATAATTTTTTTATAGATTTTTGAGAGGGTTTCTATAAAAAGAATTATGCCAGCAGCAGCTAAGATTTGAATAAAGGGCATCATTAAAGAAACTCTATTACCAGAATATTGACCTTTGGCTAAACTAGAGATTAAAGGAGAAATGAGAATAACTAAAAACAAAAATGTAAATGATTTATTAAATTCGGGATATTTATTTTTTAAAAATAAAAATAATAATAAAACTAAACCAAATGTCGGAACAATACCTAATACCCCAAACCCGGGAATCATACCGTAAGTAGTTTCACCGGCTCCTTGGGTAATTAAAAATTGTGGTGAAAAATATGAAAGATAACTTTGAGTAAAAGTCTCTCCTAAATAAACGATTTTATTATAGAAAGTTTTTACGATTAAGTAAGGTAACCCATTTTGAGTCATTTCATATTGATTATTGGAAACTCCACGCCATTGGTCAGTAGGATTGAATATGGCAATATCGTTGGTGCGACTGGATTTTATTTGATGGGTGGTTTGATAATGAAATAAGAATAAGAGACTAAATAAGAAAATTAAAATAATAGTAAAAATTTTTTGGCGGTAAATTTTTTGATAGAAAAATAAAATAAATAGATATAAAGGAGTAAAAATTTTGGCGGAATGGTAAGTGAACAAACTAAGGCCAAAAAATAAGATTGACAAAATAAATAGAAGATTGTTCTTTTTCTCGACTGCTTTTAAAAATAAATAAGTAGCTAATGAAATTACAAAGACAACTACATTGGCTTCTAGAGCAATACGGGACATAGGTAAACTCCATGGAGAAATAGCCATAATTAAGGCGCTTAATAAGCCTATATTTTTGTTTTTGAATAAATGAATGGCAATAAGATAAGTTAAAAGAAGAGTAAAAATTGATAAAAATGCATTGGGAAAACGAACTGCAAAAGGAGTGAGGCCGAAGATTTTGATACTAGGAATCATGAGAAAAGTTTGAAGAGGTGGTTTGTAATCTCCAAAAGAACGAAGATTGAGAATATTAGAACTCCCCCACTCATCTTTACCAGTTTGGAGGATAGAATAAGCGGTATAGCCTTGAGCTAATTCATCAGGAGTGTAAGAGTTGGGAAGACTGCCTAAATTAATTAGTCTTAAAAAAGCACCAAGAGAAATAATTAAAATTAATAATTTAGTTTTCATATTTTTTTTAGGATTTGAGCCAGAATAGTTTTATCTGGATTATAAATAGTTTTGATGGTTTGATAACCTTCTCGAGGTTTTTGGGAGAGATCAATATCACCAGGGATTTCGTTTAATTGAAATAAAACCAAGATGTCATCAGTTTGGGAAACTTGGTCGAGCTTGTTAAAAATTTCATTGTAGTAATTAATTACGTGTTTCCAGTTGTTAATAAAGTAAATATCGTTGGAGATGCTGAACCCTGGCATATCAGCAATAAGATTTTTATTTTCATGGTCGTTAAGATTTGCAACTGTGGGAGAGATACGATTGTAGAAAAGATAAGGTAAAAGTGAATTAAAGTTGGAATTACTGATTAGAAGTCGATTATATGACATTTGAGATAGAGAGGTAAAAATTTCTTTATATCCATAATCCCATGGTTTAAAGTTTTCTTTGGGGTATTTGTAAAAATATTCATGACTATAAAAGGAAACTTCGAAGACAAAAGCGAGGGAGATAATTATGAAGATAATTTTCGAAATTAATTTTGAAGAGAAGAGGATGGTGATTCCTTGGCCAATAAAATAGACTAAGGGAGGAAGCATAAGAAAGAGTCTGGTAGGATGATGCCCTCCTTGAATAGTTAAGGCGGAAGCAATAGGTGAAATTAAAAGCCAGAAAAGCATTAGTTGTTGAAGTTTATCTTTTGGGGTTTTGATTAGTCCGATGAAAAAAAGTGGAGTAAAAGCTAAAAATAACAAGCCAAATTGAGGGAGATTGTGGCGAAGATTATTAGTGTCTCCTTTATTAAAAAGAAATATAGGAGAAATGGATTCTAAATAATTTTGGAAAAATACTGAAGTCCAAGCCGTGGCTTTGTTATAAAAGACTCTTTCAATTTTTGGATTGGTGGCAAATAAGGAAGTTCGCTGATCAATAATGTGAGAAATAGTTTTTTGATCATTGAAAATACTTATTAAACCGAACCTGTTAGCGGCTCGTCCAGAAAGTATTTGGGTAAAAATGGGAAGAATAAAAAGTAAAGTTAACCCAAGACTAATAATAATTTTTTTGGGATTAATGTTGGTAAAAATTTTTTGTCGGTTGGTTATAAGTAAGTAAACTACTATCAATGGAGTAAAAATATTGGCTGTATTGTAGGTATAAAATGTCAATCCAAAAAATATAATAGAAAGATACAAAAAGGCTGTTTTTGGAGATTGAATAAATTTTTGGAAAAAGTAGATGGCGGCTAAAGTTAGCGATAAAAGTAAAGTAACTTCAAAGGCGGTTCGGCTGTAATGAAAGTGCCAAGGGGAGAAAGAGAGAGCTAGAGAGCAAAAGAGAGCTAGATTACTGGATTTAGAAAAAAGAAAGATTAATTTATAGAGTAAGTAGATACTTAAGACCCCAAAAAGAATTGGAGTGATTCTAACTCCTAATTCTGTCAGGCCAAAAACGGCAACTCCGGGGATGGAAAAGTAGATAAATAATGGAGCTCGGGATTCAGAAAGTGATTGAATATAGATAGGTAAAAAATTTCCTTTGTAATCTTTGCCCGTATTGAGTAAGGAATAAGCCTGGTAACCAACATCAATTTCATCTCCGAACAAACTAAGGGTGTTGATGCGATAAATACGAACAAAAAAAGATATTAAGAGGAGAAGTATTAATCCAAAATTAAATTTGTTATTCTTCACTTTTTAGATAATTAATCAAATAATTGAAGTAGATAACTATTAGTATAAGCGATAAAAGTCGACAAAAGATAAAGTTGGAGCCAATAAGGATATTTTTAAGGAAGGGGATAGATGGATAGAACCAAAGGTTGTAAAGATTTAGGAAATGAATAAAAGATAAAATGGTGATTTGTTTTAAATTAATAATTGATTTTGGTAAAACAAATAAAACTGAAATTAATGGAAATATTGGATAAAGGTATCTTTCGTGCATATTGGTAAGAAAAATAAAACAACCAAAAGCAGACAAAACTAAAGCATTAAAAAAGTTAGTTAGAGTTAGTTTGTTTTTGATAAATTTAATCCAGACTGGAATTAAAAATAAAAAATATAATATTCGACCAATTAATTGGTAAGAAATGCCAAATAATTGAGTAAATTCTGATTTTGATAAATCTATACTAAAAATAAGTCCCCATAAATTGAAGGCGTTGCCGTTGAGCATACTCCCCTGCCGGACTAAAACTCGATTTGTATACATATACCAAAGCCATTGGAATGAACCAAAGCCATCAAGTTTAAAAGGAATGGCGACGACAAAGAGAAAAATTAAAAATGAAACAACTGGTAATATAAACTTTTTCCAATCGGTGATGCTTTTGAGTAAAAGTAGACCAAAGATGGGGAGATAAATGATTAACGAAAGTTTAAAGAGAAAAGTTGAAAGAAAAATAATAATTCCCCAAAAATATTTTTTTTGGAAAGTTAGATAAAGACCCAAGATAGCTAATAAATTAATTAGGGAATCGGTTTGGCCCCAAATAGCTGAGTTGTAAATCAAAACTGGGTTAAAAAGAAAAATTGAAGCGCCGGTGATGGCATATTTAGGTTTAATATTAGAAATAATTTTGTAAATTAAAAACCCAATACCGATGTCGGAAAGAATAAAAGGTAACTTTACAAGCCAAATGTGGAGATTTGATTCTAAAATTGGAACAATAAAGGAGGGAAAAAAAGTAAAAGCTTGGTTGAGGTAAATGGTGATTGAAAAAATAATATTTTTAATAATGGCGCAAAGAGCGAATAAAATAATTGACCCGAACGGTTGGTTTGGCCATGAAACTCCCCAAAAAATATTTTCATAAAACTTTTGAGGACCTAAAGATAAAAACCTAATTCCCCAATCGGTATGGTTTAAGATATCAGGATGATAACCAGAAATAACTACTAAAATAATTCTGATAAGTAGTGCCAAAAGAAGAATTGTTTTTATTTGTGAAAAAGCTTTTGCCATTTTTGGCCTGACCAAATTATAAAATTAATGAAATAGTGAATAAAATGCCCATGAAATTTGATACTACTGGGAATAAGACGACGCCATTGGTCTTTGGCTGGAGCTAAGTTTTTGCCGCTAGCACCATGTCGATGAATTACTTGACATTTAGGATAAAAGAGAATGTCTTTTTTGAATCGATGAACTTGACGACAAAGATCCATATCTTCAAAATAGAAAAAATATTTTTCGTTCCATTGGCCAATTTTTTTAAAGAAATCTTTTTTGACGACAATAAACCCCCCAGAAATATAACTGACTTTAGTGGGAGTTTCGCCTTTGGGGATGTATTTTGAATATGCTTCTGATTTGTTTAACCAAAATTCTTTAAAAGCGTTTAAAGGTGTTTGTGGAGGGAAAACTGAGGCTTGAGGAGTCATGTCGGGATTAAGAAATTTTGGGCCGATAATGCCAAGGTTAGGGTTATTTTTGAAATAGTCAATCATTTTTAAAAGACTATTATCAATTAGTTCAATGTCAGAGTTCATGAAGACGATGCATTCGTTAGTGGCTTTTTTAAAACCAATATTGTTGGCTTTGGCAAAGCCTAAATTGGCTCCATTGGGAATAATTTTCAATTTACAATTTTCAATTTTCAATGAATGTCTCAAATTTTCAATTTCGGTAATAGTATTGTCAGTAGAACCATTGTCAACAATAATTATCTCTTGACCGGGAATGTATTTATTGATAGTTTCAACGCATTTTTTGGTAATTTCGGCAGTATTCCAAGTAACTATAATTATAGAAACCTTAGTTTTGTTGACGGGGTTCATTGATGATATTTTACACTAAAACTAATCTGAAAATACTTAATATATAATAGAGATAATGAAAGCTTGGTTAATTAAAAATTGGGGGATAATTTTGTTTTGGTCATTTTTGGTATTATTACGCTTGGCTTTAACTTTTTCGCCACCACATATTGATCTTTTAGCTCAAAGTGAATGGGGAAAGTGGATGTATGTTAATGATGGAGTTAAGGGTCTATATCAACACAATGTTTGGGGAGGGATTTGGCCTAATCACCCGCCTTTGATTAGTTATTTATATTTTGAGTCATATAGAATACACAGTTTTTTGATGGGATTAATGTCGAATTTGGGGAATTTTATTGCTTTGAATAGACTGGCACCAACTAAATTTATTTGGTTTTTTAATTTTATTAGATGGTTTGGTCAAGCGAAGTATGGAACAAGTGGATATTTGTTGGGAGTAATGGTGGTGATTAAACAAATAATGGTGTTAGCTGATTTAGCGGTGGCTGGGATAATTTATAAAACCTGTAAAAAAAATAATTGTAATTGGAAAAAATATGTGTTGGCGTATTTGTTGCTACCATTTTCTTGGTATTTGTCGGCAGTTTGGGGGCAATCAAATCAATTATCATTTGTGTTTTTAATTATTTCGTTTATATTACTTTCTGGTAAACGAAGTATTTGGTCTCCACTGTTGTATGCAATAGCAATAAATCTGAAACCTGATTGTGTATTTTTAGTCCCACTATATTTAGTAATTTGGGTAAAACAAAAACAGCCGTGGCGAAATTTGTTTTTGGGAGGATTGTTGGCGGGTGTTTTTAGTTTGTGGACACTGACTTGGTTTGATCAAGGTAATTTAATTGGATTACTAAAGTTGTTGTCAAAAAGATTGAATACTAGTGAAGGATTAGTAAATTTGAATGCATTTAATTTTTGGTATGTGTTATTTCCTTTTCCAAGTAAGGTATTGTTTGAAACGACAAAATGGTTTGGGATTACAGTTAAATTGTGGGGCTATATTTGCTGGGGAGTGATAAATATATTATCTTTTAAGTTAATAAAATACCGAAAACTCGAGTCAATATTTTTAACCATGTTTACTGTAGGATTTGGAAGTTGGTTGTTTATGACTGGGATGCATGAAAGATATGCTTTTTATAGTTTGGCAGCTTTGCTTTTTTATTCAATTTACAAAAAGAAATATTTTAACTATTTTGTAGTTTTGTCAGTAATATTTTTTTGGGGGATGTTTTATGTGTTTTCTGTGCCCCAAAGTTTAGATGGAATTAAAGTAATTTTTGGTTGGGGCGGACAAATAGTCCCTAGGGTTTTGTCGTTAATTAATATTTTTGTTTATTTAAAAATATTTAGGCGAGAATATGTTGGCTAAAAATAATTGGATAATAGTGACCTTGGTAATATTTGTGTCGCTTTGGTTTAGTAAATTTTGGCAGATGCCATGGTGGATTAATTTATTAATGGGAGGGTTATGGTTAGGAGTGGTAAAAGTAAAACCAAAATACTCTTGGATTTTTTTGATTTTATTGATTGTTTTGAACTTAAATTTGAATAGATTATTTTATTTTAAGATAAGTCCATTGGCAGTTAGTTTTGATAAAGAACAGTCGTTTTTGGGTTATCCGGGAATAAGAGAATCAATTGCCAAAGATAAATTGGAAGGATTGTGGGCTCCCTACCAATTGAGAAATTTTTTTTACTCTTCTTATTTAATATTTTTCTCATATTTGACTGGAGTAGCAAAATTATTGTCGCCTTTGTTTTGGGTAAGAATAATTGGATTTTCGGGAACTTTGCTGTTTAGTTTAGGAATAATTTCATATTTTAAAAAAGGTTTAAAAAAATATTATCTATGGTGGTGGTTTTTGGTAGTGGTTTTGACTTCGGCATTGAGAGTTTTAGGAGACAGTGTAACAGCAATATATTTAACCTTACCAGTAGTAATTATTTTAATGTTTTGGGGGAGTAAAACAGATTTTTTTAAAAAATATCAATTTTATTGGTGGTTATTGTTTTTGTTTGATTTATTAATAAAATGAGCAAAAAGAAATTTTGGTTATTTTTAGGGTTAGTAGTTTTGATTGGTGGGTTTTTGAGAATGGTGGAATTGGATAAAAATCCGCCACATTTAGGAAATGATGAAATTTCGATTGCTTATGATAGTTATTCGGTTAGGATGACAGGGAAAGATGAATATGGAGTTAAGTATCCATTGTCTTTTATCTCACATAGGGACTATAAACCGCCTTTGTATACCTATTTAAATATGCCGTTTAATTACATTTTTGGTAATACAGAATATGGAGTCAGATTTTTATCAGCGCTAGCGGGGACAATAATGATTTTGTTGATTGGAGTAATGGGGAGAAAATTAGGAAGTGACAAAATAGGTTTGTTAGCGGCAGTATTGTTGGCAATAAATCCAAAAAGTATTTTTGTATCGAGAATGTCGTATGAATCAAATTTGGCGGCTTTGTTGGTATTGGCAGGAGTTTATTTGATGTTTCTTTTTAAGGAAAGAAGGAAAAATTGGTATTTGATATTGTCGGGATTACTTTTGGGGTTTTCTATTTGGGCGTATCATACCGAAAAGGGCTTAGTGCCTTTATTGATAACTGTTTTGCCGTGGTGGTGGAGAAAGGAGTTGAAAATTAGAAAGTGGTTTAGTTTATGGTTAGTAGTGGCGCTAGTGATATCTCCTATTGTTTGGGATTTTGTAACAGTGCAAATGAAGGACCCGTATAATCGAGCGGCTTCGCAAATTTGGTTTTCTGGATCTTCTATTCAAGAATATTTAAAAACGACTAATGATTGGTTACCAAAAAAGGTTTTAAAGGTAGCCAGTGATCCGTTGTATCGTTATGTGGAACATTTTAATTTAGATTTTTTGTTTACTAAGGGGATGGAATTATTTCCAAAAAATGAGCCATTTAATTCTGGCTGGTTTTTAATTACAACTTTGCCTATTTTAATAATTGGTTTGAGTAATTTGAAAAAATTTTTAGGAAAGAATTTTTCTTGGTTATTGGTTTGGTGGGGTTTGTGTCCGATAGTCCCCTGTTTAACTTTTGGCGATTTGGCCGCGGTAAGAAATTTGCCTTTTGTGGCTCCGACAATTTTAATTATGGCAGTAGGAGCAAAAGCAATTTGGGATAAAAATAGAAAATGGTTTTTGGTATTAGTTGCTGCAGTAATGATAAATTTTGGTTATTTTTTGGTTTCGTATTACGTTCATTTTCCTAAAGCAAATGGTGACAATTTTCAGTATGGCTATAAACAAGCTTGGGATTATATAAAGCCGTTAGAAAAGAATTATAAAATGATTGTGTTAGAACCAAGGTTTGGTATAAATGGACAATTTGTGGGGTTACCAAGGTTATATTTGGGGTATTTTGGGGCTTTTAGTGCAGAAGATATGTTGGCCAGAGATAATCAAACAGGAATGATTGGAAAATACTTAATAAAAAATGTTGATTGGAATAAAGAAAAAATTAGTGTTAGTACTTTGTATATTGTTTCGGTGGTAAATCCGGTGGTGAATGAGGCAGCTAAGAAAATGGAACTATTAACAACAATAAATAATACTAATAATGAACCTCAATTTTTGATTTACCAATCAATTGAACAAAAATAGTTTAAGAAATATTTTCCCACCAAAATTGAATGTCGATTTGATTGAGATATCTTAGATTAAGATAAAATGAGCCTATCCAAAGACAAGAAAGAATAATTTTAATAAGAAATTTTGATTTTCTTTTTAAGAGATTAATAAAAATTAGTGAAAAAAGAACCCCTGAAATTCCAAATCGCCAAATATTGGAATAGGGTTGAAATTCAAAAATACCTAAAATTCTAGCGATATTACCTCCTAAAATGATGATTGAGGATAAAAATACTGGAATTAGATTTTGACTAGTTTTAAATCCAAGAATTAAAAATCGAGACATTATAATAATTAGGAGAGGCCAAAAAGGAAAAGTGTACCAGCCGTATGGTTGACTACCAAAAAGAATATAAACAATAAGGTATGAGAGAGTGGCTAATATAGGAATGGCATCGATTACTTTAAGCTTCTTTTTTAAAAGTGAAGCAATAAATATTAACCAACTAATAATTATCCAAACTTCAGGAAGAAATTTATGTTGAGTCAGTCTTTGATTGCGAATAAGCTCAAGTAAAAGATTGGGGCCGATACCATAAAACCTGTTGGAGTTAGAAAAGAAAATATTTTTGAAATTCTCTAAACCAAAAACTGCTCCGTAAACAACAAAAAGGAAACTTATAGGAAGACTAACTCCTAAAAATAGGAGAAAATCATCGATGAATGTAGAATTGATTTTTTTATGTTTTTGTAAAAGAACAAAGAAGGCAATTAAATAGCAAACAATTCCGGTGAGTTTAAACAGAGTGGCTAGCCCAGAAAAAATAGCGGCAAATATAAGCCAAAAATCTTTTTTCTTTTTGATAAAAAGACTGAGACAAATCATAACTAATAAAATACAGGGAATGATGGCGTTTTCGGCTTGAATCATGCGGCCGCTAAGAACAATTAAGGGGGCAGTCCCATAAGCTAAGCCAGAAAAAATAGCGGTAAGAAAATTGTAATTTATCCAACAATAAATCATCACCAAAAGAACAGATAGACTGCTGATTAGAACAATTGGTTTTCTGATAAAAGTAGAAACTGTGTCTTTGAAGACATCGGCTCCTTTTAAATAGGCATATCCGCCAGTAATTAATCCTAATAGTGGTGGATGGTCCATCCAAGGATAGTTTATAGCCAAAGGATCACTAGGAATAAATTGCATGAAACGATCAACATTGATGTAACGATCAAGCCGGTATTGGTAGCCAGGAAGTCCAGAGATTCCAACTGGCATACCGGTTTTAATGAGAGATAAACCAACCCATGAATAACTATATTCGTCAACTGATTGTCCCGGAATAGGAATTTCTGAATATTGTCTTTTTCTTAAAAAGAGGGCTAAGAAAAAGATGGCCAAGACAATTGTAAGTTGAAATATTTTTTTAATCATGTTTATTTATTCCTTTATTTTCAAAGCAGTCAATGGTGCTGCCTTGGCTAATTGAAGTAGGAGTTTTAAAGTCAATTTCTTGGTCGTTTAGAGTACAGTACCAATTGTTTTTGATAATTAAATTAAAATCAAAATTAACCATTCGAGCATATTCTTTGAGAATTCCAGTAGGAGTTTTGTCAGTAAAAGCGATGAGAGAAAAAGTGCTACGAGCTTTTGAATTGTCACGGCACCAAAAATTTATTTTGACATAGTCATTGCCGACCTTTGGTTCTCCTAAAATTTGGAACTGACAAAGGTTGTTGGTGACATTCATAAATTTTGAGTCTCCATCGATGAGCTGATTTAGGGCTGTTTGATTAAATTTTTTTTGAGAATAAAATTTGAGACCAAAAAAAAGAAATAGATACAAAAATATAAAAACAGAAAAATATGCTAAAAGAAATTTTTTACGGTTCATTTAAATTTGGCTAAAATTTCTTGATCGGTAAATTTTGAAAAAACTATCGGTGGAGGTGATTTTTTAATTTGCCTTTTGGCTGCGCGAATAATTTTTATATAATTAGGTCCACTAAAAATTCTCCCGATTAGAGAAATTCTATTTTTTGATAAAAATTTAGGGTCAGTAATGTTTCGCCAAGTATTTAAAAGTCGGTTTCTTTCTTTGACATAATTGAGAAAATTAACAGAGAACTTTGACATCGTTGATTCATGTTTATGTTCGACAACACTTTTTGGCTCCCAAAGAAGTGTATAGCCAGATTTCCAAGCTCTATACCCTAGATCAAGATCTTCAGAATAAAAAGGTTTGTAGACTGAATCAAATCCCCCAAGTTTTTCAAAAAGACTTTTGCGAATAATTGAACTACCTCCAGAAACCCAGCCAGAGATATGAGTTTTGTCGATACCTGTAATTCCTGGTTCATGTTGGAGGTAACCTTGTTTCCAAAAAAATCTGGCCCAATTTTCGTGACCTAATTCGGCAAAACCAACGCCAAAAACTTTTGGGTCAGAAAAATGTTTGAGAGTATTGGTAATATATTTATCGTGAGGGAGGATATCGTTGTTGAGTAAAACGACTAAATCCCCTGTTGCTTTTCGAACGGCATCATTAGAATTGGCTCCAAAGCCAAAATTTTTTTTGTGTGCAATTATTTTTAATTTGGGATATTTTATTTGAAGTTTTTTAGCGAATTTAACGCTGTCATCAGCAGAGCAATCGTCGGCCAAAATAATTTCTTCGGCTTCAGGACTTTTTTGAATAATAGTTTCTAAATTTTTTTTAAGGAGTGGTAAACCATTCCAATTGGTAACAATAACAGATATTTTCATAGTTTTATTTTTGAATAATTCCTAAAAATTTTTTCTCAAAATTATCTTTTGAAAATTGACGGCAATTAATGAGTGATTGTTGAGACATACGATTGATGAGATCCTCATCATCAATAAGTTTTTTGGTCTTATCGATTAGGTCGTCAACATTTTTCCACAAAAATCCATTAACTCCATTGTCAACTATTTCTGGAATCCCCCCTTTATTAATAACTACTGGGACTAAGCCTGAAGCCATGGCTTCAACAATGACGATACCAAAGTGTTCGGTATTTTCTGGATGAGTATTTTCATCAACATCAAAACCGGCGGCGTGCCAATAAATTTTGGATTTGGAATAAATCTTTCTAAGAACTTCAAAAGGAGGATTGATGGCAAACTCGATTGGTAATCCAACAGATTTTTTTTGTAAAAGTTTTAGATAAGCATTGTTTTTGGGATTACTTAAGCTGCCACCAGCTAAAACTAATTTCCAATTTAAAGAATGGTATTGAAGGTTAAGTTGTCGAAAAGCATCAATTAAAATGTCCTGTTTTTTGGCATTTAAAATATTATCAAATCGACCAACTGATAGAATAATATTTTCTTTGTGTTTGTCAGGAGAAAATTTTTCAACATCAACTGGAGGATAAAGGATTAAAGTTTTGTTTTTAAGTGGTTGAGGTTGAAATTTAGCGGTAAACTCAGAGTTACAAATAACATTAGTGAGAAATTTTGATTTTAATGAGTGATCAAATTTAGTTGAAAAATTTTGTTTGGAAACAAAAGGAACTTGGATATGAAGATAATTTTGTTTGCCAAACAAAAAAGGAATACTGCCATCGCCTAAATAGAAAATTAGGTCATACTGGCTACTTTGGGAAAATTTTTTGAAACTTTTTTCGATTTTTGATTTTATTTTTTGAGGAATTTCAAAACTACGACTAATATCAGGACGATTTTCTTCGTCATCTGATAATTCAAGTTTTTCAGGGGCAATAGAAAAAATGTCTGGGATAATATTAATACCTTTTAAATCAAGAGAGAAACGATCTTCAGCTTTTTGGATTAAAGAATCATCCCCTGACCAAAACATATCTACTTGATAATTATTTTTTAATAAAATTTCAGCGATGGTTAGACAATAACGTTCTCCCCCTCCAAGTGTATCGAGGTAAGGGTCATAGATTGCCGCTTTTTTCGTCATTGACTAATAATACCTTAAATTTTAGTTTTTTGTTTTTGTTGGAGTTCCCAAAGACGAGCATAAATTAAGAAGGTGTTATAACTTTCAAAGATAGCTGATACCCATCCAACTTGCCCATCACGCCACATTTGTTGTTTTAAAAGCCTTTCGTAAAGCTTAGTTAATATCATTCTAATAAATCGCCACCAAACAACAGGAGGGTGATTAGCTTTAAAGAGAGCTTGAGCCTCAGTATCACTCCAAACAATAGTTTTGTTGACCATTGAGGTTAAATCACGATGAGTGTAGTGAATAAGGTCTGATTTTATATAGCCTAAATCACCTGAAATGATTGGTTGTTCATGAAGGATACCTTTGTAGCCTTGAAAAAAATTACGATTATATAATCGGATGACATAGTCTGGATATGATCCGCCGAAACGTACTCTTTGTCCTAAAAAATAATTGGCTCTGGGAATAGCATGGTGGCTAAATTTATTTGATTTTTGAGTTATAATTTGATTGATTTTTTTTCTTAAATCAAGAGTTATTCTTTCGTCGGCATCAATATAAAGCACCCATTTTTTGGTGCTATTTTTGAAACCAAGATTGCGCCATTTACTGAAATTTTTGTTATATTCATCTTCGGTTTTTATTATTTTTATATTAGGAATCGTTTTTTTGGCTAAATTTACAGTGTTATCAGATGAATTAGCAGCGACTAAAATTATTTCTTCAGCCCAGGTACATGATTTAAGACAATCAATTATCATATCTTCTTCGTTTCCCGCCAGAACTATGATTGAAAGAGAAGTTTTTTTTATTGCCATGATCCTTTACCAAATTTTTGACGATAGAAATCTATAATTCCGGTTTTTTGCCACTTGGGAATTTTTGGATCGATTAATTTAATTAAAGATTCTTTAATTAAAGCTAATTTAGTTTTAAACTTGGCATATCTAAAACCAAATAAAAGACGATTTCTAGTAAGAAAATAAGTTTGGAGATCTCCCCCAATTTTTGAAGAACCGGAGTTTATATGCCAAATTTTTGAGTCAGGAATATAAGCGATTTTAAATTCAGCTTGTTTGGCCCTTTGGCAAAAGTCTGCATCTTCAAGATACATAAAAAATTTATTATCGAGAAAGCCAATTTTTTCAAAAACCTGACGGTTGATAAGAAGGCAACACCCAGTAAGAAAATCTACTTTATCATTAATTTGATCACGTTGACCTTGATCGACTTCATCGACTCCAATATGACTACCATAAATGTTATCCCAGTCAATTTGGCCACCGGCAAACCAAATTACATGACCTTGCTGTTTTTTGGTATATCGATCGTGGTGATATTCAAGTCCTGGGGCAAAATATATTTTTGGAGCAACAAGTGAGTACTTAGATAAATTTTTGGTTAAATTTTCTAAGAAATCTGGGTCGACAAGGACATCATTATTAAGTAATAAAATAGCATCGAAATCTTGCTTGAGAATACGTTTAATAGCTGAATTATTCCCTCCGACAAAACCTAAATTGCTATCATTACCAATAATAGTAATTTGTTCATTATCTTTAAATTTTTTTTGAAGAGTAACCAAAGAGTTATCTGAAGATCCGTTATCGACTAAAAATATTTGATATTTAAAATTATGATGATTGATTTTTAAAACTGAATTAATGCTTTCAATGGTTAATTCAGGCTTATTCCAGTTGATGACAATTATGGCTATTTTGGTCATTAGAAATTTTTGGTGATGTAATTTAACCAGTGACGAAACCTAATAAAAAAAACTTTAAAAAAGTTAGGGCTATATTCTTCTTTAAAAAACTTAGTGAACCAGTGGTCATATTCAAAATTGGCCTCTTGGCTAGCAGAAACAAAAGATTCGTAAGTAAGCTGCTTGTCGATGGAACCTTGTTTTTCCCATAATTTAATATAGATTAATCCAATAGCAAATCCTTGAAGAAGACAAAAAATTAATCCATGAAGACCATCTTTGTAGCCTCCGGCATAGAAAAACCGACTATTAAATTCTTGGATCGGCTTAAGAATAAAGTCACTAGTTTTAATTTTATAATCTTTTTTAATCAATTCATCTGCTTGAATATTGCTATAACGGAGACTTCTAAGAATAAATTGATTAATATTTTGATAATTATTGTGCTTGATAGCTAATTTTTCAGAATCTAAAAAAGTCAGGCCATTGCCTTTGGTGACAGGTTGACTGTGAATTTCATTTTGCCAAGTAACGGCACCCTTTTTAAAAAATCTAATAAGATAATCTGGCCAGCAATTAGCATGTCGAATCCATTTACCAAAAATAAAATTTTGTCGAGGAATTTTTATAAAATCTACATCTGATCGAGTGGTAGTTTTTTTTAATTCTTTTTTGAGAGTTTTTGAAAGAAATTCGTCTGGATCAAGGAGTAAAATCCATTTTCCAGTGGCTTTTGATAAAGCATAATTTCTAGCTGGTTCAACAAATTTCATTGGTTTGTAACTAAAAATTTTAGAGCCATACCTTTTAGCTATCTTGACACTGTCATCGGTCGATTTCATGTCGACAATGATAATTTCGTCAGCAAAATCTTTGATCGATTTAAGACATTTTTCGAGATGCTCAGCTTCGTTACGAACGTTGATAACGGCAGAAATATTGACTTTTGATTTCATAGATTATGTTTAGTTTATCATCTTTGAACTTTATAAATTTGAACCGTGCTATTGCCAAAGATTTTATTGATTTGGAGTTGTGATGTGCCGAGAGTAAATTTTTGACCATTGATTAGGTAAATATAGCTAATTTGGTTATCGATCAAAAATCCTCTGGCAAAATATTGATCATTGCTAGTAAAGAATTTTTCGACTAAAGATCGGCGATTTTCCCAATTAAAACCAGTGATATCTAAGTTCATTTCGTCTTCTAAAAAAGTAGTTTTTGTAGAAAAAGCAGAAATATATGCAGTAGTTTCGTAAGCATAAATTGGAATTGGGGTAGAAGAGAAATTATTTTTTAAATATTTATCGTATGGATACGTTAAAACAAACCCATTTGGTTGAGATTTCAAAAAATTTAAGGCTTCAATCTCGTCTTGAGGGATAGCTGCTGGTGGAGGGTTACCAAGATAATCTTTGACAGTGGCAAAAGTAGTAATGTTAGAAAGAATTAAAATTAGAATAGCAAAAATAATTTTTGAAATTTGTTTTGATTCAATAAAATGGCTTAATTTTTGGGCAAAAAAGAGATTGGAGAAAAAAAGAAAATAATAAAAGAATTGGATAGTGTTCCAAGCTGTTCCTTTTTGAATGAAAAGCATAGGGATAATAAAAGATATTGACATTATGACTAGGACAAGTTTTTCTAATTGAGTAAATTTTTTAGTTTTTATTTTTTGAACTATTTGAGAAAAACCAAAAATTCTAAATCCCATATTGCCGACTAGAAAAATTAAAACTAAGCCAAATTCAATGGCAAAATAAAGAGGTAATTTAATAATTGAAAGATTTTGAGATAAATTCATCCGATAGGCAGCTAACTGGGGAAAGTAAAATTTATCAATAGATTCAATCATCGAATGGACAAACCAAAGTGGTTTAAATTCTAAGAGAGATGAATTTTGTAAAACGCCAAGAGATAAAAGAATAACTAGAGAAATCGCTAAGGTGGTGACCCAAGTGATGAAATTGTAATTGATTATTTTTTTGGTTTTAATAAGGTGCAAAAACCAAAGAGTAACCAAAGTAAGACCAATAATGATCCCAGCATAAACTTTTACTCCAGCTAGTAAACCAAAAATAATGCCGTTTATTACAGCTAAATTATATTTTTTGCTAGAAAAATTCTGGTGCCAAATTAAAAGGCCAACCAAGATTATGATGATTGATAGAGCAAATGGTGGGTTGATGAGAGTCGAAATTGATTGCATTGACCAAAAAAGTGACTCCCCACCCAAAGTGTGAGATTTTAACAAAGTGTAAATCCAACCAAATGAACCAGTAAAATAGGTAATAAAGGTAAATATAAGAGCGGTAGTGGAATTTTTGGAATCTTTTTTGACAAGTTGATAAGAAAAAATACCGATTAATAGGCCAAAAATGATTGGTAATATTTGAAAATAGACAAGACTATTATTATGAATAATTTTACCTAAACCAGCAGCAAAAAGATCAAATCCCCAATGATAATTATTAAGAATAGTGCCACTAAAAACTGGATTTTGGGGAGGGATAGATTGTTGGAGTTGATTGATAAGACTAAGATGCCAAATACCATCATGCCCGTTTGGGCCCCAAAAACCGATACCAAAGGGGTAATTTAAACCACTACGAATCATGGTGAGTGACAAAATTGCAGTACCAATGAGGATCGTTAGGATTAGTTTAAAATTTATTTTTTGTTTTTTAAACATTTGAGCTGGTCCCTAAACCAAATAATTTCTGGCTGACAAAATATCAAATTATAAAGTGAATAAGTAATTATTCCAATAAATATAGTTCCAATAAAAGTAACTATATAATTGGAAGAAAAATTTTGAAAAAGTAAAATGAAAAAAAGCATAAAAAGTGAGGCGATTAAGGGGTGTTTGACTGTTTGGATAATATTAACATCAAAGATTTTTTTGGATAAAATCCAAACAACAATCGAACTACTGCCAACTAGTAAGGTGGCAATGGCCGTACCAGTGTAGCCATATTTGATGGTAAACCAAGGGAAAAATATCCAAGTTAAGACTGTCCACATAACCATTAATTTTGTCGTTAAAGTAATTTTACCAACAGCATTGAAAGCATTAGTTAAAGGACTAGTAATAGAAGCAATAGCGATATTGGCACAATAAAAATAAAGAGGGATTAGAGCAGGGAGCCATTTGGTGTATTTGGGAATGATATGAATTAAACTGGGGGCGATGAGAGCGATGCCAACTGAGGCAGGAAAGACAAAAAGAGCGATAAAATAGATACTTTTTTCTAATGATTTTTTGAGAATATCTTTGTGGTCTTGAAGACGAGAAAAAGTTGGGAAGGTAATTTTCATAATGGCATCCATAAAACTAAGAGGTATTCTAGGACCTTTTTGAGCCCAGGCAAGGATGCCGGTACCTTCACGACCAATAAGACTAAAGACTAATAAATTTGATAAACGGTCTTTGAATAAGGATATAAAAGTGTTTAGTTGATAAGGAATTCCAAATTTAAATAATTCTTTGGCACTTTTTTTGGAAAAAGAAAAACCAATTGGCCAAGGTTGAAGTTTATACATAATAATTAAACCGACAAGACTTCGAACAAAAGTAGCGATAGCGTAGGAATAAGCGCCAAAGCCAAAAAAGGCAAAGACAACAGCAACCAAATAAAAGCTGAGGTTTTCACTGATATCAATAGTAGAAATGAGTTTAAAATTGAGCTTTCTTTCGAGTAAAACTGAAGGAATGGTTTTAAGTGAGGCGGTGATAAAGGCAAAACAGAGAGAAATAAAAATCCAAGTTTCTTTTGGCCCATAGGATTTGGAAATACGGATATAGTTAAAGGCGATGCTGATGACAAGAATACACACAAAGACTAAAATTTGTTGAATAAAAAAAGTGGTTTGAAGATCGGTTTTTTTGATTTTATCTTTCTTTTGAATTAAAGCTGCAGCTAAACCAACATCGGAAAAATAACCTAAAATTCCAACTGATTCAGAAACAATGGCGAAAAGCCCGACTTCTCCAGTGCCTAATAAAATGGTTAAGATAAAAAAGCCAATAAAAGATATAGCCTGAATGCCGATATTTCTGAGAGAAAGAAATATGACACTACTGGTAGTTTTTTGTTTTATTTCTTGAAGATCAATTTGATCCATAAAGGACGAGTTAAATAAAGTAAAGTTACTAACCAGGCAACTAATGAAAGATAATTCGAAATATTTCTAATGGGAGTGTTGGAAAATTTAATAAAAATTTGATGAGTTCCAGAATTTAAATTGATGACTAACCGGCCTAATTCTGGCTCAATTTCGTAAGAAATTGGTTGACCATTGTCGGTGACTTGAAAATTGGGAAAAGCTAATTGGGCTAAGGTAATTTTTGATGGTTGATTAAGATTAAGATTAAAATATTGCCAATCACTCCCCTTTTGGCCGTTAGTGATAGTAAACGATCCACTGTTTGGGGAAATTTCATCTACATAATCTTTTGCTGGCCCTTGAGCGGCGATTCTGGCAGTTTTGGGTAAATAATCATAAATACCAGAAGTAACTTGATTCACCCAAGCTTTGCCTGAAAATTTTTGTTCATCAGTGATTGGTCCGTAATGTAATGGGTGAAAATATTGAAGATTTAATAACAATGTCGAAAGAACTGTTATTAGGATTAAAATTTCTTTTTTGGGTGATTTTAATTTATTTATAAAAAGGATTATTCCGGCAGAGGAAAATGAAAGTAAAAAAGCTGAGTGATTAAGAAAACGCCATGGAAATTGGATTTTTTGAATAATTGGGAAAAGTAACCAAATGAAAGTTGATTTGTTATGGGTCATAAAAACAGTAGCGAATCCGAGAAAAGTGGTTAAAATTAAAAGCCAAATTTTTGAATCAATCTTTTGAAGCTGGTGACGTAATTTGAAGATTGAAATACCACTTAAAACAAGAATTAAAACAGGGACAAGCCAATGGAGATAACCAACCATAAATGACATATCGTCATTTGGGCCCCAAACTGAAGCTCCATCACCCCAAAAATTACTAATAAAAACTTGAAAAAGGGTGGTAAAGTGGACAGAAAAATGATAATAGCCTTCGAACATAGTATCAATTTGAACGTATTTAGTTTCGAATAAAACTGGAAAAGTATAAAACGCGGTGAGTAAGCCAGCTAAAACTCCAGAGGTAATTAATTTAAAAATAGTTGAGAGTTGAGATTTAACAAAGGGCCAGAATGGTTTGCTTTTGTTTTGGCTAGAAAAATATGGTTGGAATAGCCAAAATAAAACCCATAAAAAAAGAATTGGGGTAAAGGTTAAAGCCATGGGGTTATGAGATAAAAGAATGCCGCCAAAAGCTAGACTCAGGCCAAAAAGATATTTTATCTTTTTATCTAAAACTAAACGTCGAGAAAAATAAAATACTAAAGGGAAAAATACAGCTGCCCACGCCTCATTCATAGCACCGCGAATGTAAATATTAAGAGCATGATATGGGGCATAAGTGTAAAAAATAGCAGCCAGACAACCTCCAGCTGGGCCAAAAATAGAAGTGGCCAAGATAAACATAAAAAGTGAAGTAAGGGCGATTTGAGTGACTGCAGTAGCTTTTATTGAATTAACAAAGGAAAAGCCGACGGTTCGGTAAATTTGACCAACAAAATAAGGCATTGGAGGGTAGAAATTAAATAGAGGATAGCCATATCCATAGCCTAAATCAGGTGTCCAACGACAAGGGATTTGTCCATCTTTTAGACATTTCTCTATTTCAAGCTGACGGATCATTTGCATGTCGTCATGCATATTGTAATAGCCGGGCTTAAGTAAAAAGAAAAAAGCCGGAATAGTAAGGATAAAAGTTAAAATTGGCCAGAAAAATTTGTGTTTTATTATTTTCAACATGTTTATATTTTAACAGTCAGGGTTACTTTAATTGATAAAGTAATAAATTATCTTCGTTTGGTTTGGGGTATTTATTAATTAAGGTAAGATTGTCTAATTGATCAGAATTTAATGACAACCGGCTTTGGTTGATTAATAAATAAACATCATCTCCAGATTTTTTGGCATTGAGCAAAGGGTCAGGTATTTGAGTAAACCCAAGGCCATAACCAACCACAGTTAATTGAGGCACATGATCACTATAGATTTGTAGTCCATCAGGTAAAGTTCCGAAGGAGCCTTCCGTTCCTACAATAACATTGGCTGTTTTGGCTTTATTTTTTAAATATTCTGAAGATTCTTTTATCCCCCATCCTGAAGTCCAATCACTTAAATATCCTGTTTCTGTTGAAGGTAATTTAGCTTCAAAAGGATAGAGTGAAATATTTTTTATCCATAAAATATTGGGGATTAAAATGATAATCACAAAAAATAACCGACCTAAATTTGTTTTGAAAAATACAGATAATCCCACACTTAATAAGATTACTAAGGATGGAATAGTAAATAAAATATAACGAGCAGTAAATACTTTGGCAAAAACACAGTTGGCGATTAAAGGAAATAAAAACCAAAAAATTAAGGTTACAACTTGACGATTTTTTTGATAAAAAAGAAATAAAAATAAACCAATTAAGCCAAAAACTAAAACTGGCCAAGAAATATACTGGCTTAAAATAGTAAAGGTATCACTTAGGTGGGGCTTGAGAGGATCAAATGGATGTTTGATGATTTCGCTAAATGACCAAATATAATCATGATTTCTAAGGGCAATCATTCTAAATTGCGGCCCTAGACGTAGGATATTGTAAATAATGTAAGATAAAATTGCCGAAATAGTAGGTAAATAAATAGATTTTAATTTTTTGTAATTAAAAATTAAAAAGGTAATAAATGAAAGAATGATGAAATAAATAGCTGGTGATTTGGTAAGCCAGGCTAAACCCAAAACCATACCTAAAATGAGAGACAAGTCTAACCGACGAAATTTTGCTAAAAGAAGAGAAAAGAACAAAGCCCAAGTGCCAAACATAGAAAGAGTGTTATCCGGGACAGCTAGCCGATCAAAGAAAAAAGAAAAAGGTAGAAAAGTATAAATTATGATAGAAATTAAACCATAAGAGAAATTGTCTTTGATGGATTCTTTTAAAAACTTAATTGGATTACGGAAAGGTATAGTAAAGTCTATTAGGATACAACTAATTAAGAAGATGGCAATTAAAGTTAAGAAGCCAGAAAAAATAGATATAGTTCTGCCGGCTGTTAATGGATCAGTAATAAATTTAAATGCTAAAGCATTCACCCACATAAAAAGTGGTTGCTTGCCATCGGTTTGAGGAATAAAACGAAGAGTTTCTTCGTTTTTTATAATTTGAGCCCATCGAACATATATAGCCTCATCACCGAAAACAGGAATAATATTAAGATGTTGGAACCTACTTGAAAAGTATATAGCTGAAATAATTGCCAAGACTAGAATTTTTTTGAAAAATTTATTTTTTTTGATCATATAAGCCCTTAATATCGTTATATTTAACACGAATAATTTCTTGTAGCATTTGTTTTGATTCTTTTTTAAACCTAGTAGAATTATCCCCCTTGGTAGTACTAGAGTCTTCGTTGCGCCATTTAACTGGCACTTCCTTTATCTTTGCTCCCCATTTTTGAGCCATAAACAAAAGTTCGACATCAAAAGCGGAAACTCGCCAGCCAGTAGAAATATTTTTTTCTTTGAAGAATTGGAGATTGGGAAAGATTTTTTTGGCCAAATCAGTTTTTAGGGCTTTAAAACCACATTGAGTGTCAGTGATGTTATTAAGTAAAAATAATTTACGACCCAAAAGGAAAACATGTGACATTATTTGTCTAATAAAAGAAGTTCCTTCTCGACCAGAACCTCTGGATCCAATAACAACATCATAACCTTTGTCGAAGTAAGGTAATAATTTGAGACTTTCTTGAAGAGGGGTAGATTGATCCATGTCAGTAAACAAAACAACAGGATATTCGGCTTGTTGAATACCTCCCCAAACAGCGGATGGTTTACCTCCATGAGGTAAATCTAAAACTCGAAAACCTTTGTGCTTAGTGGCAAAATTTTGGGCTAATTTTAAACTATTATCTGTAGATTCATCGTTGCAAATAATCACTTCCCAATTGAATGACTGTTTTGTTAAAAACTGGTAAACATCATCTAAGACACCTCTCTTGAGATTATTTTCTTCGTTGTAGCAAGGGATAACTATAGATAACGATTTCATATGTTTATTTTAAACTATATTAGTTGCCTTGAGTGTGAATTAAGCGAAATATTTTTATACCATTAATGTCCCATTGAGAGTCTATTTTTGCCCAACCAAAGGCAGCAATGGCCCATTCAGGATTATTAATGGGATTGCAGTCTATTTGAAAAGGTTCACAAACAACAAAAAGCTGCGTGGTTATCTCCTGATGAAGACTGGCAAGTTTGGTTTCGTCATTTATGGTTAAAAAATATTTATAAGGAGGATCGTAATTTTGTTTGGCCAAAAGAGCAAAATTGTATTTTTGACCTTCAGATTTTTCTAAAATTGAATTGGAGATTTGTTTGACCGTAGCCATTTGATGGTTTGGTAGGCTTTGGAGAGGATTATTAGTTAGAGAAAAATAGGTGATTATCAATAGTAATGGAATCCCAATAAACTTAAATTTATTGATTAATAAAGCAATTAAAATAAAACAGACTGGGAAAATGAAAGCAAAATAATGGGCATAGATGTGTTGTTTGTAAAGAGCCAAAGAAACTAAACCAAAAAAATACCATCCGAATACCACTAAAAATTGAATAGAAAATTTACGTTTGCGCAACGCTGTAGCTATATAAAGAATAATTAAAATTATAAAAACAACGCTAATAATTGTTCCGATTGAGGCATTCCTGCCTGATAAAAGATCAGTGGTAACTTGATTGAAAATTTGGGGTAACTCAGGAATAGCTTTGTAAGCTTTTATATTGACAGTGGTTTCACGATAAGTAAAAAAACTGATTAAAGCTTTAATATTTTGGCCTTGATGTTTTAAATCAAATAAAATTTGAGGAGCGAGTGAAAGAAAAAAGACAAAAAAAGCTAAGAAAGTATTGATTAAAAATGGTTTTAGTAGTTTTGATTTGGCTTTAATTAGTTGATAGAGATTAATAAACCAATAAATAACAGGGAGAGGGAGAAGAGCTAACCCAAGGTAATGGCTATTAATTACCATAATAAATGAAAGTGCGGCATAGATAAAATATTTATATTTTTTTTGTAAAATAGCTTCAAAAAAGAAATAAATGAAAAGTAAAGCAAAAAAAGGCATGATATTGGGGTTCCAAATAAAATTGGAATACTTAATGACTACTGGGGAAATAGCAAAGAGAAAACAAGAAATTAAACCGATTGGACGACTGAACCATTTTTTAGCGACAAAATAAATTAAATAAATTGTAGCAATGTTAATTAAAGCAATAAAAATAGCGGGTCCTACTGGATTATAGTTAGTAATAAATAAAGCTGGAGCAATAAGATAATAAAACCAAGGACCAAGGTACATATTGCCAATACTAGTTTGAGGACCAATAAAAAATAAATTTCCGTGTCGAAAAAGATCACGAATAATAAATACATCTCGGCCTTGATCACCTAAAAATTCCATATAATCACCAATCCGATAGAGCCTTAAAAATGATCCAATAAGGATAATTAAAATTAAAATCCAATTGGAGATAAAAATCTTTTTGAGTTTATTAAGCACGATGAAAATTAATTTTAAACCAAAATTTGAATAGGTCTGAAAAACTATTAATAATAACTTTTAATTTACGCCCGGTGGCTTTACCTTCTGTTCGAGGATAGTGATGAACCCCAATTTCAACAATTTTGAAGCCAGCTCTTTTGGTTTTAATCAGAAATTCACTGGAAATAAAGGCTCCATTTTTGGACTCTAGTTTAGGAATAGTGTCGATAATTTTTTTATTGATTAATTTAAAGGCACAATCGATATCAGTGACTTTAAGACCAAAAAGAACGAAAATAATTAATTCCCATATTTTTGAAGTAAGAATTGCCATTTTTGATACTTGGCGAGCAATATAGTAACCAGCTATTAAATCAGCTTTTGTTTCTTGTTGTTTTTTGATTAGATTGGTTATTTCGGCAAAATCGAATTGACCATCTGAATCGGTAAAGGCGATCCATTGATATTTTGAGTTGTAAAGTCCACTTTTTAGAGCACCACCGTAACCACGGTTGGGGTTATGGGTGATAATTTTTATATCCTCTTTTGAATATTGTTTTTTTATTTGTTCTAAAACTTTACCAGTATCGTCTTTGGAACCATCATTAATTAGAATTATTTCCCATTTTTTGGCTATTTCTTTAAGAACTGGAATTGTTTTGGAAACAGTATTTTTAATATTTTTTTCTTCGTTATAGCAAGGAAAGAAGACGGAAAGCTCATTAATCAAAAATTGTTTCATACTGTAATGAGTATAGCAATAATGATGAGTTTGGGAAACTAATACGAAAAAACTTGACAATTAGGCAAAGTGTTTATATAATATCCCATAATTATTTTTTAATAGTAATTTATAATGCAGGTGGAACATATGAAAAATAAATTGTTAATAGCTATTTTAGCGGCAATTTCTTTGTTTGTAGTAATTAAGCCAGTTTCAGTTATGGCTGATAGTTATTCAAATAATGATAATAGAAAAACTCTATCGATCGATAAAAAAATCAGATCATTGAACTGGAATTATTATGTAGATAATATTTCTAGTGCGAAGAAAATATTTCGTAATGAGGAAATAGTCGAATTTAAAATTAAAGTAACTAACACCGGAACTACTAATATGAAAAATATTAAAGTTACCGATAAGTTGCCTCCATTTTTAAAATTGATCTTTTTTCCGGGTACTTATAATAGTACTGATAATAAGATTGAATGGACTATTAATGAACTTAATGCCGGAAATTCTCAAGAGTTTTTAGTTAGAGCCAAAATTGACAAAGCTAATGAAGTAAACACTTTAACTAAAGAAACTAACGTAGCTTTAGTTAGTGTAGATGAAATTAATGAAAAAGATGATTCTATCTACTATATAAAAAATGGCACTGCTAGTGCTGAAAGTACAGTGGAATTACCTGAAACTGGTAGTATTGCTTTAGTATTAGAAACTATTGGTGCTATTGGGGTTGGAATTTCTGGATTAGCTTTAAGAAAAAAGATTAGAGGTTTCTAAGTAAAAAAAATAAAAACAAATCCCCCGCTGAGTGCGGGGGATTTTTGTTAATGGCTTTAAAGATTTAAAAGGGATTTAGTTTTGGCGGTGAGACATTCAAAGGACCAATTACCGCTTGTAGCACAGACCTCAGTTACTGCTGACTTGACTGTTTCTGGTGTGGCTGTATTGTTCCCGGTTGTTGGGAGTGACACATTTGATGATTTACCTGTGGTTTCAGTATTTGTAGTTGGTTTATCGACACATTTGGCTTTATCTACATTGATTTGGCTACAAACTTTACTTTGAGCAACACAATCTGTAGTTTCCCATTTACCACTAACTTTTCCCCAAGTGCATGAATATAGTTCACTATTATTTTCGTTGCAATAAGATTGACGATTTGATTTTAAGGTAGTTTTACTGACAGTAAAGTATGGAGTGTTAATAATATTTTTATACGTATTATCTGTACTCATAGAACAACATTGTTTACCGGTGAATTTAAAATTTGATGATTGGCAGATTACTTCTTTTCCATATAGACATGTTTCAAGATCTTCTGTTTCACACTTCATAGAGATACAACCAAGATCAGAATTCCAAGAACAATTCTTTTTGTTCAATTTATTGGTACACTCTTTTTTGTTGCATGCAACACAATTATCTTTGCTACATTGTTCTGCATCACTATTACTTGCATTACATGTAACGTCGATATTAATGGTCTCTATATGGCAAGTCCAAGTCCAACTATTTAAGACCGAATCTTCTTTTCTATCTGAATAACCAATAAAGCTTCTGTTTTCTTTAATAGATCCGATATTATATTTTCCTTGCAAACATAATTGATTTTTATCCATTGTAAGAATCTCTGAACTTAGGAAATTTTTATTAGGGCAAACTTCTTCTTTTTTATACCTATTGTCGCAAATTGCTTCAGAATATTTTTCTTCATTGATTTTATCGACGCACAATCCTTGACATGGAATTTCTATCCAATTAGCCCTAAGACATTTTTTAAGTTTTTTATAATTTCCATTACCGATACATTTTGTTGAATTTTCCATATACCCTTCACAATTATTATCCTTTAGTAAATCGCAATCTGCATTTTTACCGCCATAAAGACCGTCGCAACTCCATTTATATATGGCGCCAGTTTCTTTTTTACTTTTTTGGTTAACTTCTCCTTGGGAACATTTATATTTTTCAATAGTATTACAGACAGCATTAATTGAATTGCTTAAACACTTACCTGTATATCTATTCCATTTACATGGAAAATATGTTTTTTGTCCTTGTTTATTAAATTTTCTATCAATTTGGTTCTCACAATCTTTTTCAATCTTACAATTACCACAGTTGTCTTTATCACAGTTGTTAAAACAATCTTTGCCATTAGGAGTACAGCCATTTTCGCAGATTTCAGTTTGTTCAAAAACACCTTCATCATTACATTTACCTTTCCAATAATATGACCCATAAACAGGATCATATGAGATTGTACAGACAATATCGTTTTGTTGACATTTTTCAACTGTAACTGGAACTTCTCCTATTTCAATATTATTTATTAAAAATTTGAGATTTATAGTTCCAGTAAAGTCGCTGGATGCAATTATAGTGCCATCTTCTTTGATACTAATTATTTTTTGGTTAAGAGGTGAGGTGGTTATTTTTAACTTATCTTTTGAAACTTGCAAATAATTTTTCTTATTAACAACTTCAAATCCTTTGAACGACTGACCAACTGTTAATTTTAAACTACTAGGAGAAATTTTATATTTCCAATCATTAATTACTTGTACGGGTATTTCTTTAATTGTTTTGTTGTTTTTGGTGGCACTAATAATAATTTTAGTATTACCAAGTATATTATTACTTTTAACCAGAAAAGATTGTTTTAAAAATACTTCATTTTTATCATTATCTACAATCTGGTTTTCACTAAGTAATTGAAGACTAATTAATTTATCATTGCCTACTCTCCATTTAATCCAATTTGAAGATTCTGGCCATGATAAAGTTGTGATTATTGTACTTTCACCTAACCCTAATATAATTGTTTCTTTATCAGTTGTTATACTCATATCTTTAACTGTGATTTTAGAAGAAGCTGTTATATCTGATATATTTGTACTAGCTGTGATAGTAGCCGTACCAGTACTTATTGCTGTTACATTGCCTGTCGTTGGGTCGACTGAAACTATTTTAGGATCACTACTTTTCCAGTTAACAGACAAATCTGGTATCTCGATACCACTATTATCTTTTACGGATGCTTCCAAAAATATCTTCTCCCCTTTTAACAAAGTAAATTCTTTTGGAAAAACGGATATACGGTAAACGACCGTATTGCATAGATTTTGGGTTCCGTAATAATTTTTATCAGTACCTTCTTGACATCCTTTTTCTCCACAGCTTTTTCTATATAACCATTGCCACAATTCGTTTCTTCCTTTTAAACATTCTTTAACTTCTCCATTTAAACAAGTGTAAGTTCCATTAATAGATTCATTGCAGGTTGGAGTTGTTGTATTTTTAATTTTTGGAGTACTAATATCAAAAAGATAGCTTGCTGTGGTGAATTTAATACAATCTTTAAATAAACAAAGCATGCTATCAAGAATTGTTTTTTGAGTATTTCTTGTAATTTGGCACTTTTTTGATTCGCCATCATTTTGACCTATACACTCCCAATTAAAATCTTTATCAGTGGAATTTTTATTATTTAAAGTACCAGCTAAACAAAGATCTTTTTCAGTCAATAATTCGAATTCAGATTCAAATTTTTTATTATCAATAATAGTAAAATCACAATTACCATCAGTTTTTTTTGAATTACAACCGGTAGTATAGTTCCACTCACAATTATCAGGAAATTTATTGCATTCAGTAACCGTGCCACAGTTTTGGCACTTAGATGCCGAACAACTAGTGCTAGTTTCAACTTTTGGACTACAAGTTTTTACTAGATTTTCCCAAGAACAGCCAGCTGAACTACAATCTGAAGGAAGTGTACATTCACTACAACTATTTGAAGAACATGTTTCATTTTTAATTTCTTCTTTTTCTTTTTCGCTAACAAGTTTTAACGGTGATTCAACAGTAATTTTGATTGAGTCTGATTTACCATTTGAAGCTGTTGCTGTAATTGTAACCTCTCCAGGAGCGACACCTTTTACTAAGCCAGTAGTCCCAACAATTGCTTTATTTCCATCACTACTTGACCAAATGATCCTATCAGAAATTCCATCTGGTAAAATTTTTATCATTATTTTTTTATTAGAATTGGGATAGAGGATATTAGAATCAGTAGTTAGTTCTATGTTAGTAACTTCGATTGATTCTGGTTTAGATGCTGTGGTGGAGGTTGAATTTGATTTACAACAAATATAATTTGGGGCAATGCAATCTGTATTTTTAATCACAATTCCTTTTTCAACACTAAGACAAGTGTTGAGACTACCTAGACAAGTTCCTCCAATATTATTGCAAGATTGTTTTAATTTAGAAGTGTTTAGTGTTGAAGGTTGTATTTCTACAGTTTTAGGATAACAATACATAGTTGAAAGACCGTTGTAACCCCAAAGACAATCATTCCCTTTACCACAATTAGTGGAATCACATTTACCACAAGCCGAAGAAGAACAATCACTACTGTTAGTGTTTGTTTTATTAGCCGATTCACAGGCAGTTTTTGTAGTGTAACAAGTACCAAGAGATGTATTGCAAGCAGATAATGAATCATAAGAAATTCCAATACAGTTCTTAACTGAATCACTATAATAAAAATAAGTAGTTTTTTTTACTGTATGAGCTAATTGACAAGAGGATAAAGCAGAATAACAAGTTATACTCTTACAAGCGTTTAAAGAAGTTGTGGGAGTACAAGTCTTTTTACTTTGATCATAATAATAGTAAGTAGTAGTGGCAGTTGAAGATGAAGGGGTATTGTTTTTAACACATACATCATATGTGCTAAAACAAGCCTTATTAGCTGAGGTACAAGCATTAGGGCTATCATATGTCTTACCAACACAGCTAGTTCCATTAAAGTAATACCACATCTTAGATGTAGTAGTATTTGTTGTTGTAATTTTTTTAATAGAACAATTCTTTGGATTACAATTAGAACCAGTACAACTCCAGGTATAGGAACCACTGGTACCATTGCGATCTTTCCAGGACGGACTTCCTAAATCACATTTTCCTGCAGTAGTTTTACTACAAATACAATCTTTAGTTGTAGTTTTAGTTGTGGTATTAGATGATGAAGTTGCTGGAGTACATTTTTGTCGAGTTCCAATTTTTCTACCTCCAGTACAATTAGGTTGAGAAGTAGATAATTTACTATCAGTAGTACAAGTTTGCCATCCTGAAGAACAACTCCCCCATTTAGTACAAATATAACTACAAGTGGTTTTAGTAGCACTTTTGGTAGGAGTAGGCGGAGAACAATTACGACTGGTTACTCTAGTTCCACCAGTACAACCAGATGGAGATGAAGTTTTAACTGTTCTAGTTTGTCTTCCACTTGAAGGACAACTAGCTGGAGTCCAATCAGTGTAAGTAAAAGAGGTGCAGGTTTTAGGAGTTGTTTTAGTTGTAGTTGTCTTGGCAGGAGTACAATTTTGAGTTGTTCCAATTTTAGTCGTTCCACCAGTACAACCAGGTTGCGGTTTAGTCTGAGCTTTGCAAGTTTGTTTCCCAGAAGAATTACATGTTGTCCAAGCAGTGCAATTATAGGTACAGGTTTTAGTTGTAGTTTTTTTAGTAATTTTTGGACTACAAGATTTAGTTAAGGTTTCCCAATAACAACCAGCCGAACTACAAGTTGATGGAGTAGTACAACCACTACATTTACTTGAAGAACACGTAACTGTTTTACAAAGATTACTACTTGAAGAGATGGTGTTAATGGTAGTACAGCCATTTTTACAAACTCCTGGATTACCGGTCCAATATCTATTCCATTCGTATTTTGTTCCAACACCAACCGAATATGTTCCAACACACTTCCAAACAACATTATCAAAACAAAGATATTTACCACCGGCAGTACTATTACAAGAGATGATAGGCTTATTACCAGTAGCGTTACTTTCAATGTTTTGTTTTTCTTTAACTAATTTTGTGGTTAAAGGTAAACTGACCGACAAAATACCTAGGACTACCAACACGATAGCTGGGGCAATTCCTTTTTGTTTTTTTAAAAAAAAACGGCTCAACGTAAATTAAAAAAATCTAATTTTAACACATGAAAGTAAAGCATTTATGAAAGGCTAAGTCAATAATTATTAAAAGATGATGAGTTAGGTTTTTACTGCATATGTAAATATAACGTCATCTTTCCTTCAGAGTGGAAAAGTTTGACATGATTTCCTAAGCTACTACCTTGATTTCTATAAAAATATGCAACTCCATCGTTAATGGCTCTAATTATTTTATTGGTTGACACCATATCAATCCCATGATGAAACCTATCAGAGTATAAATAGGAATATTTTGTTACTCCTCTACCTTGAGTGATTTCTGGGCTATCCATTGGATAACCATATTTATTAATATATTCCATAGGGTCAATGTCGTTAGGATAAGACCATGATGAGATTTCTGATTCTTTTAAGGAATACAATCCAAAGTGTAAGTGAGAACCAAAAGAATACCCGGTGTTTCCCATTATCCCTAAAATATCACCTTTTTTAACTTCTTTTTTACTGACAAATTTAGCAGTTAATAAGGCACTTAATTCTTGCACTGCAGCTTCTTTGAGTTGCTGATATTTTTTCTCATCATTTTTTGTTATTTCAAGCAGCGTACGTTTCGATTCTTTTTGGTTATTGAGGCTAATTTTTTGCGAGGCTAGGGTTTTTTTGAGTTCTTCTAGCTCATTTTGTTTTTTTTCTTTGGCGGTTTTTTGAGTATCATAGTTATATCGAATTTTTTCCATGTCAATTAAATTTTGTTTGCTGTTGGATTGAATCGAAGAAAGATATTGGTGTTGTTCTAAAAAGGTATTGATATTGTCAGAAAAAAAATAGGCAAAGGAGGGGTATTTTTTTTGAAGTTTGTAACTTTGAATTATTTGATTAATATAGGCAGCGGACAATGAGTCAATTTGTTTTTCGAGTTTACCAATTTCTACACTTAGACCAGAAATCTCTTTTTCTAAAGTAACGATGGATTTTTCGGTTTGAGTGATTTTGAGTAAAGTTAGTTGATATTGTGAATCTAATAAATTGATTTGATTACTTAAAGTATTTTTAGCGGTACCAAGTTCATTTAATTTTTTGGTATATTGGGTAATTTGTGATTCGAGATCTTCGGTATTTTGAGAAAAAACTAAACTCGGATGGAAAATTAGACTAACAATTAAAGATAAAAAAACAATCTTTTTGAGCATCAGACTAAAACTAAAATTTAATATATCTTTTGACTCCGATGAGACTGGCAAAAAATCCAATGAAGGATCCTAAAATTATTTCTGCTCCCAAAAGAAAGGCATATAAATTAAAATCGGCAGAGATAAACTCAATAGGAGTAAAAAAGGAATTTATAAGCTGACGTTTAATGATAAAAGCGGTAAAAACCAAAATTGAACCAATAAAACTACCTAAAACACCGTAAAAAATACCTTCTAATAAAAAAGGCCTTTTGACATACCAATTGGAAGCGCCAAGAAGACGGCTAATTTTAATTTCGTCTTTTCGGTTAGTAGTTTTCATCCCAATGATAGAAGAAATGGAAAAAAAGGTAACTAAGAGAACTATGGCGGTGATAGCAATTCCTCCTTTACGAATGGTGTTTGTCCAATCGAGAAGAGTATTAATAATGTCTTTTTGATAAATAATTTCATCGACAACTTCAGTGCGAGTGGCATAGTTTTGATAAATTTGTTCTAAAACCGCAGGATCAGAAACAGTAACTTCGACTGAAGCTGGCAAGATACTAGCAGTAACCATTTCAGTTAAAGCTGCATTGCCTTGATTTTGTTGACGATAAATTTCTAAGGCTTTTTCTTTGGAAATAAATCTAACCTCTTTGACATTTTTGTAGTTGGCTAATTCTGTTTTTAGATTTTCAATAGCAGAGTTATCGATACCGTCTTTAAGGTAGATAGTGATTTCTGGTTTGGTTTCAAAATAATTAAGAGTTTTAACGATACCATTGGTAATGATGGCAAAAACAGAAATTAAAATAAAACTGAAAGTCATCAACAACAAAGCGGTAAAGCTTTGAATAGGTGAACGGCGGATATGGTGCCAGCTAGTTTTGATTGAGTTCATGCTTTTTTTTTATTTTTATTTTTTTTAATTTTTGGAATATTAGATGAATCGGAAACAATAGTCCCCTCTTTTATTTCAATTTTGCGTTTGCCAAGAGAATCAACAATTTCTTGATTGTGGGTAGTCATAATAATAGTAGTGCCATTTTTTTCATTAATATTCTTTAAAAGTTTGACTAGATTCCAAGAATTTTCCATATCTAAATTTCCAGTTGGCTCATCAGCTAAAATCACTTCAGGCTCAATAGCTAAAGCTCGGGCTAAAGCGGCTCGTTGAAGCTCTCCACCAGACAACTGTGAAGGGAATAAATAGCGACGGCTGTTTAAATTTACTTCTTTAATTACTTCATCGATTTTGGCAATAATTTTATCTTTGGGAAATTTTATAATATCTAAACTAAGGGCAATATTCTCTTCGATAGATTTATCCATAATTAACTGATAATCTTGAAAAATAACACCTATTTTTTGGCGAATTTTATCAATATCATTCTTTTTGCCAAATTTTAGGTCGACATCGTTAACAGATAAAATACCATTACTAGGTTTAACTTGATTTAAAATAAGTTTTAATATGGTAGATTTGCCAGCTCCGGAAGGACCAATAACAAAGACAAAATCTCCTGGATTTATAGTAAAGGTAACGTCTTTTAGGGCGTTGATAAGACCATAATTTTTGTCAACTTTATCAAAAACTATTTTCATGATTACTCGAGAATTTTGATACTGCCAACATCTAATAACCAACCAGCTTTATTGGATTTATTGGTTTCACCTTTGACTTCAACTTTTTTACCGACAAACAAATCAAGGTCAACAACAGATGAAGTGAGAGCGGCATTTTGGGTTTTACCACCTTCTCGTTCGAGAGTATGAGTGCCTTCGCCATTGATACCACCAGCTTTAACAGTACCGGTAGCACCATCAGCAAAAGTTTTACTGGTATTACCATATAAAACCCCTGTTTTTACTTCTTGGCCTTCAACAACTTGAGTGGCTTGATTTTCCACAAGACTGTCTTGTTTAGAAACAGTATTAGTTTGAGATGGAAATAAACGAGAAGCGCCAAAACCAACCAGAATAGCAACAATAATAATTGCTGGATAAATATATTTTGGGGTATTTTGGGTAATTTTTAAAGATTGAACAGGTTGAGTAACAGGATTGTTGGTAGATAGATTTGGTATATCCATGATTAGCTGATTAGTTAATTAGTAAAATAAGTTAACTAGTAATAATTCAGTATAGCAAAACTGATTGATAAAGTTAAAGAAAAAGCTTTGAATTAAGTTAGATTGAATCGGTGAAAAATTGCTGGAAAGATTTGTAGTCTTTGGTGGCGGGAATGAAGACCCATTGTTTATTGATAAAAGTTGTTGGGTGGTAGATTAGACCATCTTTGGCAGTGACACCAACAGTAATTTCTTTTTTTTCTAAAGAAAAATTGGAAATATTGGGTAAAATAATTAAGCCAATTTGAGTTGCTTGAATATCAGTTATATCTTTGGAGAGATCTTGATCCCAAAAATTATAGGCATCAACTAATTGATTAGCCGAAGTAATTAATTTACCATCTTTGATTTTTTGAATTAGAGCATCGATAACTAATTGTTGACGTTGAATTCGGGCTAAGTCGGTACCGCCTTGGGCGGCAGTTTCACCACCTTTACGCGAACGAACAAACTCGGTGATATTGGAAGCGTCTAGGTGAATATTCCCAGCTTTAAATTCCACGGTTTTATAGATTGGAGCACCTGATTTGGGATCTTTTATATAATCTGGATTGGGATATTGTTTGTCGACAAAACCAGTTTCTAAAACAACATCAATACCACCAGTAAGGTTGACAAATTTAATTAAATTATTGGTTGTCAAAACAACAACATGGTCAATTTGTTGACCAGTTAATTTAGTAAATTTATCTTTTATATAACTAAATTTATCTGATTGGGTTAGTGATTGAGGATAGACTTGATTAACTTTGTCATTAATATCATAAAACCACAGATCTCGAGGAATGGAAATAATGGTAGTTTTGTTATTTTTTAAATTTAATGAAGCAAAAATAATAGTGTCAGTAGTTTCAGTTTTTTCTAATGAATCATTGCGCTCATCAAGGCCTAAAATAATAAAGTTAACTTTGTCTTTTTGTTTGTAAGGGTTTTCCTGAGAAACTTGATTGATAAAATTTTTGAGATATTCAGCGGGTTTATTAATTTTTTTACCAATAAAATTAATTCCTAGGTTAAAACCAACAAACGATAACCCAAAAAGACATAAAACTGAAAAGAAAACTATTTTTACTGATTTTGGCATGGTTATAATTTTAACTCGGCTTGGATAAAGGCGTCAAGCTCACCATCAAGAACTGCGGTAGTATCGGATGTTTCGTAACGAGTGCGAAGATCTTTGACCATCTTGTATGGATGAAGGACGTAAGAACGAATTTGATGACCCCAACCAGCGACAACATTCTCCCCTTTCAAATCTTTTTTTTCTTGATTTTGTTTTTCTTCTTCGATGGCCCAAATTTTTGAACTTAACATTTGCATGGCTAATTCCCGATTTTGTTCTTGACCTCGCTGACTTTGACAAGAGACGCTAATGCCAGTTGGCTTGTGAACTAATCTAACAGCAGTAGAAACTTTATTAACATTTTGACCACCATTACCGCCAGACCTAAAGGCAGAGAATTCAATATCTTCGGGAGGAATTTTAAAATCTGCGTCGGAACTAAAATCGAAAATTGGGGTAACTTCGACTTTGGCAAAAGAAGTTTGACGAAGCTGATCGGCATTAAACGGAGAAAGACGGACTAATCGATGAGCACCAGATTCTCTTTTGAGATAGCCGTAGGCAAAGGGTTGATTAATTTTAATGTAAACAGATTTAATACCAGCTTCTTCACCAGGAGTGAAGTCGATGACTTCAAATTTCCATTCTTTACGTTCTAAAAACCGAAGATACATCCGTTGCAACATCGCCGCCCAATCCATGGCTTCAGTACCACCTTGACCTGAATGAACTGATAATATAGCCGTTTTTGAATCGTATTTTCCCGAAAGATAGGTTTGAATTTCAAGTTCAGAAATAGCAGATTCTAAATTGGTTAATGAATTTTGGATTTCCATTTCTATCGATGGATCTGGATTTTGATCAATAAATTCGATGAATTCATTTAAAGTTTGAATATCAGATTCAATTTTTTGAATTTGTTGGATAGTTTTTTGAAGAAAAGAAATTGATTGAAGTAGCTCTTGAGCTTTGGCTGGATTATCCCAAAGATTAGTGTTTTGAGATTCTTTTTCAAGAGTTGAAAGTTTTTGAATTTTGTCTTGATAACCGAGTTTGGTCTTAACGGCTTCAAATTTTAATTTTAATTCTAAAAGATCAATCATAATTATTTTTCGTCAATATTTTTAATCATATCATCAGAAATATTTTTGATAATAGCTTTTTTAATTTCTTTGATTTGCTTTTGAGGGAATCCATTAAGGCTATTTTTGATATTTTCTGAAGTGTTGAAAAAAAACTTACCTAATTCTGATTGATTAAAATTCTCAAGTTGATGACGACTATCTTGAGGAAGTTTTGAATACATGGTTCCTAAAACATTAGATGAAGAAATAGTTTCTCCAATAAAAACTGTGGGGTCATTGTCAGAAATTTTATTGGATTGATTTTGACTAAACCAATTAATTAATAAAAAAACTATAACTAAAAAAATAGCTAAACGAAAAACACTTTTAAAAGTAACCCGTTGCGGCTTAGGTTTTTTTGACATTAAATTATTTGGCTAACTTTGAAGTTAAAAATTCGATTATGGGAACGTCACCTTGGATACATTTTTTTGCAACTGGATCGAAACCAGTGGGGACACCAATCCCCCCATTTTCTATAATTTCTGGACAATATTGTTTGGCAGTGTTGTATAAATCTGTTTGGTTATTTTTGTTATTGTAAACTTCTTTGTAATTTATTTTTATTTTTTTATCAGTATTGTTTTGATCTAACCATTTTTCGACATTTTCACAATGAGGACAACCATTACCCCAGAAAAAAACTAGATCTGGATTGTCATAGATTGGATAATCTTTGTAAATATCTTTGTTGTTTTCAGTAGTTCCAGCGGACGGAGGGGTGGTTTCAGCAGATTTTTGATTATTATTGTTGGTTGATTTTGGTGGTTGAGACAAAAGATAAAAAAGACTGAAAAATATACCAAATGCAACCAAAAAAGGAAGTATTTTTTTAAGCATTATTTAGTTTTTGAAGTGATACTAATAATTTTGTCGTCTTGTCTGATTTTATCTAAAACGTCAAGACCGGAGATGACTTCACCAAAATTAACGTAATCTGAGGTTAAATGTTGACAACCTTCGGTGGTAAAACAGATAAAAAACTGGCTGTCGTTGCTGACTAATTTGGTTTCGGCAGTACGAGCTAAACCAAGACTGCCGCGAACAAATGGAACATTATTTAATTCGGAGTCTTGCTTCCCGCCACCCATGCCAGTGCCAGTTGGATCGCCACCTTGAGCCATAAATCCTGGAATAACACGATGAAAAATAAGATTATCGTAATAACCAGAGTCGGCTTTTTTGATAAAGTTAGCCGCAGTTTTTGGAGTTTTATCTTGATAAAGTTTGATTAGAATTTCTCCATTTTTAGTTTTAAGAGAAACTACTGGGTTTTGATCGGTCATAGTTTTTGATGGTGAAATAGTAATACCAGCTGATGAAGTAGGAACAGTATTTAAATCCAAATTTTGTTCCTGATTAGACTTGGTAGTACAACCAGAAATAAATAAAGCAGAAACGACAATTAAACTGAGATATTTAAATTTTCGATTCATAGTTTGATTGTAGCAAAATTAAAACTTTTTTATCACCTTGATTAATGTCTTCTTTATTTTTTGATAAGGGAAAATCGTGGATACTTTGCATGAGAAGTGAATAGGAATATTTGAAATAGGCACCAAATTGAGTACCAACGTCATGGACAGTAAATTTGTTGGTAGAATCGTCGTAACCAAGAATAACTAGATTGTGATAATAAGGACCACCTTCTTTGAAATGTTTGTTTTCCTGATAAAGAGTTTTGCCGTTAGCTGGGACAACAATAGGAATATCTTGAGAAAGATATTTTTTGAGATCTTCAATAGTGGGATTGGTAATTATTTTAGTGGAATAGTCTAAATATTTTTGAGCCACCAGAGCCATTTGGTCAATATTTACGTCGTGTGTAAAAGATTGTTGGGTTTCAAAATCAAATATTTTTAATAAATCATTTTTTATAGTTTGAGGGTCGGCGGAAGTAATATTTTTATAATAATAATCAACGGTTAGTAGTGAAGCCTCTTCACAAGCGTCTTGCCACGGTTGATCCCAGTTTTTTTCGGGTGATTGAGGAACAAAAGCAGTTTTGATTTGGTGTTTGTTGGGCAGACCTGATTCTAAAATTTTAGTGGGAATGGGAGCGATGGTTTCTTTTATTTCTTCAACTTTATTGGTAATTTGGGTAATTTTATTTTCGACTTTATTTTTGGGGAAAAATTTAAAAATTAAAAATCCAAAGATAGTAAAAATGGCAAAAATAATAGAAACAAAAGTTAATTTATTTTTAAACATAACTAATTATATATTAATTACTCTCTTTAAGTAAAAATAGTCCATAAAATGGCCAATTATTTATAATTTGCAGATTGATATTTTTGAAAGTTGTAGTAGAATAATCGAATGCCAAATTTGACCGATATTCGAAACGTCGCTGTTATTGCCCATGTTGACCATGGAAAAACAACTTTAGTCGACGCTTTATTAAAACAAACACATACTTTTAGAGATAACCAAGACGAAATGTCCATGGACCGAATTATGGATAGTAATGATTTGGAAAGGGAAAAAGGAATCACAATTTTGTCTAAAAACACTTCAGTTTTTTACAAAAACACTAAAATTAATATCGTTGACACTCCAGGACATGCTGATTTTGGCGGAGAAGTGGAACGAGTTTTGAATATGGTTGATGGAGTGTTGTTGATTGTGGATGCAGCTGAAGGGCCATTATCACAAACAAAATTTGTGTTGAAAAGAGCTTTAGAAAATAAACTTAAAGTTATTTTGATTATTAATAAAATTGACAGAAAAGACCAACAAACCAAAAAGGTTTTAGTAGATACTGAAAACTTATTTTTATCTTTGGTTGATGATCCAGAATTATTGGATTTCCCTACTATATATTGTATAGGTAGAGAAGGAAAAGCATTTAAGCAAATGCCAGAAACTATGGATACCCCTGGTGATATTGGCCCTGTTTTTGAACAAATTTTAGAAACAATTCCAAATGCGGTTAAAGATATTGATAAACCATTCCAAATGTTGGTATCTAATTTTGAAAAAAATGAATATTTAGGTAAATTAGCTGTAGGAAGAATTACAAAAGGAAAGATTAATAAAGGAATGTCGGTGTCGTTGGTGAGTTCTGATCAAAAAACAAAAGGAAATTTTAGAATTGAAAGAATGTATGTTAATGAAGGAATAAATAAAGTTGAAGTAGAAACTGCTGGATCAGGTGAAATTGTGTATTTGGCAGGAATTTCGGCAATTGAAATTGGCCAAACTTTGACCGATATAAATTGCCAAGTAGCTTTGCCAATGATTGAAATAACTCCACCAACACTTAAAGCAAGTTTTGGTCCAAATACAGGTCTTTTTGCCAAAGATGAGGCAAGATTTTTGACTAGCCGGGAACTCAAGGCCAGATTACATGAAGAGGTAGAAACTAATTTAGGTTTAAAAATTGAAGATGACCCAAATGATGCTATTAGAGTTTTAGTTTCGGGACGAGGCGAATTGCATTTGGCTATTTTAATCGAAAAATTACGACGTGAAGGTTATGCAATGGAGGTAGGGAAACCAGAAGTAATTTTAAAAACAATTGATGGAAAAACTTACGAACCAATTAATGAAATGATTATTATTACTCCAGAAGAATATGTAGGAACTATTACTGCTGAATTAGGAAAACGAAAGGCTGAAATGAAAGATATGACAACTGATGATAAGACTGGGACTAGAATGACTTACAAAATCAGTGAAAAAAATGGTTTGGGATTACGTAATTCTTTGGTGTCGGCAACAAAAGGAACAGTCTCGATTAATACTCTATTTTTAGGTTATGAACCAAAACAAGATGATAATAATAAAAAAGAAAGAAATGGAGTAATGATTGCCTTTGAAACCGGAAAAGCTTTGTCTTTTGGCTTGGACTTGGCTCAACACCGAGGAACTAATTTTATTGATCCAAACGAACAAGTTTATGAAGGACAAGTGGTTGGATTGAGGCCAGTTGAAGGAGATTTGGAAATTAATATCTGTAAAGGTAAACATTTAACTAATACTCGTTCAGCCGGAAATGATGATAATATCGTGTTGGCTCCAGCAGTAAAATATTCAATTGAAGAATCTTTGGATTTTATTAATGCAGATGAATTGATTGATGTAACGCCAAAAAATATAAGACTACGAAAGAAAATTTTATCGAAAGTTGACCGAGTAAGAGCACAGAGATCTAATTAGCTACTCAGATTTTTAGCCTGTCAGCTTATCAGTTTTTTATGATTATTTTAATTGGTTTTTGATGGTTGAAGATATTTTTGAAAAATCTTCATCGGTCATTTTGATATGGGGAATATTACTTAAGACTGGTCCAATATCATCAGTGTTGTTTCTGGGAATAATGTGAATGTGGGCATGGGGAACTTCGTTGCCAATAGTTAAAAAAGTAATAAAATCTGGATGAAGAGAAGAATTCTTAATACTGAGTGCGATTTTTTGAGCTACTTGCCAAATTTTGTCAAATTCGGGAATATCGTAAACCCAACGATAATGTTTTTTGGGGATTAAAAGGGTGTGACCAGGACTAGTAGGATTGATATCTAAAAAGGCTAAAAATAAGTCATCTTCATAAATTTTGTAACAAGGAATCTCCCCGGCAATTATTTTACAAAAAATACAATCGTCCATAATTATTGATCTATTTTGGGATAGAGTTTTTTGATAATTGAAAGAATTAATTCTTGGGCTTTATCAAGACTCATATTGAGAGTAGCACCAGCAGCGGCTTTGTGTCCCCCGCCACATTTAGTAGCAACAGCAATTTTTGACATATCATAAATTTCGCTATTTCTGGTTCTAAAACTGACCTTAACGATTTCTGGTTGAAGTTCAACTAAAGTAAAGGCAATATTCCAACCAGTTACCGCTTTAATAGTATTGGCTATTTCAGAATAACCACCAATAGCATTGACATTTAAATTATTTTTAGTGACATCTTGATAAGAAATTTTGGCAACAGCTACATGATTAGCTAAGAAAGTTTCTACTGATCCAAGTAAAAGAGAAATAAATTTGAGTCTATCTGGACTATCGTTATTTTCAATATCGAAGATTATCTTTGGAAATTTAGGATAAATTTTAGCTAGTTGTGAGGCAATATTAAAGGTTTTAAAAGTAGGGTTAAAATATCTAAATCCACCAGTGTCGGTGTAAATACCGACATAAATACAAGCAGCAACTTTTGGGGTAATTTTAATTTTTTTGTAAGTTAATAATTCGTAAACAAGTTGAGAAGTGGAAGAATATGAAGGATAAACAAGATTTATTTTGGCAAATTTATCATTGCTCTGATGATGGTCAATAGCAATTGTATGGAGTTTTTTGGGAAATTTTAAATTAGAAATTTTAGTAATTTGTTTGATGGAAGATGAATCGAGAATGATAAATAAATCATATTGAGACATATCGATTTGAGTGATATTTTTGGGTGTAATTTTATCTGAACCAGGGATAGATAATAGATTTTTTGGGAATTCACTATCTCCTTGAATTAAGGTAACTTCTTTTCCAAGACTGGTTAAGACATGATAAAAAGCTAATGATGACCCAACAGAATCACCGTCTGGACTGGGATGTAAATGCATTAATATTTTTTTGGATCGATCAATCTCCTTCCATATTCGACGAGCACAAATTTTAAAACTAAGCATGCTTCTATTTTAACAGTTAAATGCTAGAATTAACTAATTATGAATAAACTAGTAACAACAAAAGAACTTTTTAAAAAAGCTTTGGCAGAAAAATATGCTATAGGGGCTTTTAATATAAATAATATGGAGCTACTCCAAGGTATAGTGGCCGCTGGAGAAGAATTAAGATCACCATTAATCTTACAAGTCTCGGCTGGAGCTAGAAAATATGCTAATAGTAAATATTTAATTAAATTATCTGAAGCTGCTTTGGAAACTTCAAATATTCCAATTGCCTTACATTTAGACCATGGTGAAGATTTTGAAATTTGCAAAGCTTGTATCGACGATGGATTTTCTTCAGTAATGATTGATGCTTCTAGATTTGATTTTGAAGAAAATATTAGATTAACTAAAGAAGTAGTAGATTATGCCCATAGTAAGGGAGTTGTGGTTGAAGCTGAATTAGGTAAACTAGCTGGAATTGAAGATGCAGTGGCAGTGGAAAGTGCTAATGCAATTTACACCGACCCAGATAAAGCAAAAGAATTTGTGGATAGAACTGGCTGTGATTCTTTGGCAGTAGCTATTGGAACTAGCCATGGAGCCTATAAATTTAAAACTGAACCAAAATTGGATTTTGAAAGATTAGTTAAGATAAAAGAATTGGTGGGATGGGAATATCCATTAGTGTTGCACGGATCTTCAAGTGTGCCAGCAGATATAGTTAAAATTTGCAATGATTTTGGCGGCCAAATTATGGATGCAAAAGGAGTTCCTGAGGATATGTTGGCTCAAGCAAGTAAAATGGGAGTGACTAAAATAAATGTAGATACTGATTTAAGATTGGCTTTTACGGGACAAATTAGAAAATTCTTTATGGAAAATCCAGCAGAATTTGACCCTAGAAAATATCTAGCTCCAGCCAGAGATGCGGTAAAAGAATTGGTGATGAGAAAAATTAAAGTGTTTGGAAGTGAAAACAAAGCTTAAACAATTTATTTTAAATATTAAATAACCCGGGGCAACCCGGGTTATTTTTATTTTTAATTAAACAGAATTAATTAACCAAGTCGATATTCAAGTTTATCTCTGTCGTAAATGTGAGTAGTTTCAATGAAACGAATTTTACCAGATTTTGTAGTCATAACTAAACTGGTAGTTCTGGCCCCACCACCAAAGAATCTAACACCTCGTAATAATTCACCATCAGTAACAGCAGTGCAGCAGAAAATAATAGTTTTCCCACTAGCTAACTCGTTGTGAGTGTAAATTTTTCCTGGTTGACCACCCATTTTAATTAAACGTTGTTTTTCGGCTTCATCTCGGATCCAAAATCGGGCCTGCATTTCACCTTTGAGACAACGGATACCAGCAGAAGTAACGACACCCTCCGGTGCAGCACCGATTCCCATCACAGCGTGGATACCAGATCCTCCCATGCACACGGCAACACCTGGAACTAAATCACCATCAGGAATTAGTTTTACCCGGGCACCGGCTTGTCTAATTTCTGAAATTAATTTTTCATTACGATCACGGTCTAGCACAACAATGACCAAATCAGAAATAGCCCGATTTAAAGACTTAGCAATTATTTCCAAATTTTTGGCGACAGGAAAATCTAAAGAAACTTTACCAGCGGCTTGAGAGCCAACGATAAGTTTTTCTAAATACATGTCTGGGGCATGAAATAATCCACCTTTTTCGGAAGCAGCTAAAACAGAAACAGCGCGAGGACCAAAAACAGCGGTAGCGTTGGTATTTTCAAGAGGATCAATAGCAATATCAACCTCAGGACCTTTACCAGTTCCAACTTTTTCACCAATATACAGCATAGGGGCTTCATCTCGCTCACCTTCACCGATAACTATTCGCCCACGAAAATCTATCCGATTAAAAAGGTCTCTCATAGCGCTAACTGCTTCAAAGTCGGCTTTTTCCTTATCACCAAGCCCTGCTGTATGAGCGGCCGAAATAGCTCCAATTTCAGTTACGTGAGAAAGGGCTAAAGTTAAATTGGAATCGCTTTCGTAAGTAAATCCAGGATCACATTTGGTAACAGAACGTTTGGCATTAAACATAATTTAATTGGACCTAAATAAAAGGTTTTATAGTTTAATTAATAATTTGAGAGTGTTCTTATTATATTACTAAAGGTCGATTAAAGGAAATTGTTTAGCCGAATTTGGGATAACAACATTTCTTGTATTTTTTACCAGAACCACAGGGGCAAAGATCATTTCTACCTATAGTTTGGGTATTTTTGATTGGTTGGGAAAGCGGGGGCAGTTCGACAGGCTCACTGTTTTTATTATTATCTTGATTATTTGTCTCGGGGATATTTTCCATTGATCCTCCCCTACCTTCCATAGCATTTGGAGGAGTAATGGTTTGAGGAGCTACTGGCTCAAGACGGAAAAGTTTGCGAGCTAAATTGTATTCGAATTGACCCATTAATTTTTGGAACATTTCAAAACCTTCTTTACGATATTCGACTAGAGGATCTTTTTGAGCGTACCCACGAAGACGAACACTGTCGCGAAGATTATCAAGAGTGGTTAAGTGCTCGACCCAAAGAGGATCGAGGGTGGAAACAATAGAAAAAGCAAGAATACTGTCAGCAATTTCAGAACCAAACATTTTGACTCGAGATTGCCATTGTTTTTTAAGTAAATCAACTAACAATTCTGAAGGGTCACTACTTTTTTCTAAGTCTTTTTTCAATTGATTTTTGTCACTAGAATTTATAGGCAGAATTTCCATAAATTCTAATGTTGCTTTTTCTATATCAGCTTTACCCGTATCATAGGAAGTATTGATATTTATCAAACTATCAATTTGATTGGAAAGATATTTAAAAACAATTTCTTGATTTTTTTCGGGAGAAAATTTTTGATTATATAGTACTTGATCACGAAGTTTGTAAACTATTTGACGTTGCTTGTTGATAACGTCATCGTACTCAACTAAATTTTTACGAGCATCGAAGTGAAAGCCTTCAACTTTGACTTGGATTTGTTCGATAACTTTGGAAACTAGTGGATGAGTTAGTGGAGTGTCTTCGGGCATATTGAATCGGCTCATGAGAGAACTGATTTTTTCACCACCAAAAACACGCATAATTTCATCATCAAGGGCAATATAAAATTGAGAAAAACCCGGATCACCTTGACGACCAGCACGACCACGTAATTGATTGTCGATACGACGAGATTCGTGACGTTCGGTACCAATAACACACAAACCACCCAAAGAAATAACTTCATCATGTTCTTTTTTCCATTTGTCTTTGGCAACACCATCTTTAGGGCCGCCTTCGCTGTTAGCTACGTCGGGCCGCGGGCCGCCTAAAATAATATCGACACCTCGGCCAGCCATGTTGGTAGCGACAGTGATACTATTTTTTTTACCAGCTCGGGCAATTATTTCAGCTTCAGATCGGTGATTTTTTGCATTTAATACTTGGTGAGTTAAACCTTTTTTGCGAAGAAGTGAAGAAATAATTTCATTTTTTTCAATAGAGGTAGTACCAATTAAAACTGGTTGACCAGTTTTATATTTTTCTTCAACGAAATTGGCAATAGCAGCATATTTAGCTCGTTGAGTTTTGAAAATAAGATCGTGTTCGTCGATTCTTTGAAGTGTTTTGTGAGTGGGGATAGAAACAACATCAAGGTTATAAATCTTTTTAAATTCTTCGGCTTCAGTAAGAGCCGTACCAGTCATACCAGAAAGTTTTTCATATAATCTGAAATAGTTTTGAAAAGTGATGGTGGCCCAGGTTTGGGACTCACGTTGAACAGTGACGCCTTCTTTGGCTTCGACAGCTTGATGGAGACCATCAGACCAGCGACGACCATTCATCATGCGACCAGTAAATTCATCAACAATAATTACTTCACCATCTTTGACGACATAATCTTTGTCTTTGTGAAATAAAGCAACTGCTTTGATAGCATTTTCAATATAATGAATGGTTTCAAATGATTCTTCGTATAAATTGGTGACATTTAATGTTCTTTCGACTTTGCGGATACCATATTCTGATAAAGTAGCAGAACGAGATTTTTCATCTATAACATAATCTGTGGGTTGAAGTTCTGAGGCAATTTTGGCAAATTTATAATACTTATCGGTAGGTTGATCATTGGGAGAAGAAATAATTAAAGGAGTTCGAGCTTCATCAATAAGAACAAAATCAACTTCATCAACGATGGCAAAATAGTGAGGACGTTGAACCACTTGATCTTGATGTGGAGCCATGTGATCACGAAGATAGTCGAAACCAAATTCATTGTTGGTACCATAAGTAACATCGGCTTGATAGGCTTCTTGACGAGAGATTGGTTTGAGATGAGCTAAACGATCATCAATTTTTTCCGATTCATCGGTATATTTTGGATCTAATAAAAAAGATTGCTCGTGAATTAAACAAGAAGTAGAAATACCCAAGAGATTTAAGGCCTGAGGATACCAACCGGTACCAACACGAGTAAGATAATCGTTTGGAGTGACAATGTGCACTCCACGGCCTGTAAGGGCATTTAAATAAGCCGGAAAGATAACAGAATGAGTTTTTCCTTCACCAGTTTTTTGTTCGGCGATAGCACCTTGATGAAGAGTAAGAGCAGACATAAGCTGAACATCATATGCTCGTTCACCAATAGTCCGTTTGACAGCTTCACGAACGACAGCAAAAGCTTCTGGCAAAATATCGTCTAAAGTTTTGCCTTTTTTAAGGAGTTTTTTGAAATGTTCTGTTTTTTGAGATAACTCTTCATCATTGAGTTTAGTGATACTTTCTTCAAAAGCATCGATTTTCTCAATTATTTTGTTATAAGATTTGATTCTTTTTGAATTTTCATCAAAAAGATTTTTAAAAAAATCAAACATAGATTATATTATACCGAAGATTAAAAATTTTATTTAAAAAGACCTGCCCGCCTTTGTTCCGAAAATCGGAACTCCGGCGGGTAAAGGTGGCTCCTCTAGCTTTGTGAAGGTTTGATAACGTCGAAGTTGGTATAGGGTCGGAGAACTTCAGGAATAATGACGCTACCGTCAGATTGCTGGTGGTTTTCAATAATAGCCAAAACAGCACGATCGGTAATCATGGTGGCATTTAAAATGTGAACTAATTCGTTTTTACCATTAATTTTGACTTTGGTGTTGAGTCGTCGAGCTTGGTAATCGCCACAGTTGCTGCATGATTGAGTTTCACGATAAGCATTTTGACCAGGGAACCAGGAATTAATGTCGTACATACGACGATTTGGTTGAGGTAAATCACCAGTACAATTTTTGACGATTTGATACGGTATACCAAAATCTTGCATGATTTCTTCTTCGTTGGCTAGCATTTCCAAACACATGGCATCAGAAATTTTATAATCTGGCAGAGTAAAAATATTCATTTCAACTTTGTTGAAAAAATGAACTCGAAGTATGCCTTTCATATCTTTACCATAAGTGCCAGCTTCACGGCGGAAACATGGTGAGAAATTGACGTATTTTAAGGGTAATTTGTTGGCATCTAAAATTTCATCCATATGGTATGGGACGACGGCATGTTCAGAGCTACTGATAAAAATTAAATCGTCTTCAGGAATGGAATAGTAAGCTCCCATTAAATTTTTGTTACTGGCATAACCACATTTCCATTCGCTAGAACTTTTGACCATGGCTGGTGGAATCATGCCAATAAAACCTTTTTTGATAAGTTTTTGAAAAGCATAAAACATGACAGCCATTTCGAGGACAGCACCTTGGCCTTTGAAATAACCAAAACGTGAACCAGAAACTTGGGCGGCTTTTTTGACATCGATGATGTCGAGTTTTTCGCCAAGATCAGCATGGTCGAGTGGTTGAAAATCAAATTTGGTCGGCTCCCCTACTGTTTTGTAAACTTGATTTTCAGATTCATCCTTGCCAACGGGAACATCATTGGCAGGAATATTAGGAATTTCTTCCAAAATTAAATTTTGTTTATCTTCTAATTCTTTTAGAGCAGTTTCTTTTTCTTTAAGATTATTTTTTATTTCAGTGGCTTGAATAAGTTGTTCATTGGTGGGTTTACCTTTGAATTGACGAGTTAAAGAATTTTGATCAGCACGAAGTTTTTCGACACTAGATAAAAGTTCGCGACGGGAGAAATCGAGTTTGATAATTTCATCAATAATAGATGAATCTTTTTGACGATTAATTAATGCTTGACGGACGGTTTCCGGTTCTTGTCGGAGCAAATTGATGTCAATCATAATTGAAATATTTTAACAGAGATTAATGGGTAAAATCTACGCAGATTAAACGCAAAACAAACCCCTCTGTCACTTTGTGACATCTCCCCTTGATAAAAGGGAGAAGCTAAACTTTTTTATACATGTAAACTGCATCGTCGAATTGGCCTTTTCTTTTTAGACCATTTGGAAGTTTGCCATACTCAATAAAGCCTAATTTTAGGTATAAATTTTGAGCAATTTGATTTTGACCAAAAACTTCCAGAGTAATAATTCGTAATTCAGAAAGTTTTTTTATTGATTCAGAAATAGTCAGTTCCATAATTTTTTCACCAATACCGAACCCACGAAATTCCAGGGCAACACTAATACCTAATTCACCGATAGATGATTTTGCCTCAATCCCCAATTCAACTTCAGCACAAGCGACTAATTGATCATCACAAAAACCACAAAGATAAACACATTGATTTTTAGAAATTTTTTCAAGTTTATCTTGGAGCCATTTTGTTTCAGATTCTAAAGTGTGTTGAAACCCTTGAAGTAACAAAAAACTTTGCTCGGCAGAAATTTTATTAATGTAATTTTTTAAAATTTCGGCATCGTCAATGGTTGGATAACGAAATTTTATTTCTTGCCCGGACTTGGTAACAAAAGTGTCGATAAAATTCATTTTAAAAACCTAAGTAATGTTGTAACCGTAATGATTGAGTAAGCAAATTTTCTGCCTTAATTTTGGGAGAGTCTAAATTATTTTTTAAATAATTAACATCAATAAAATTAGAAATATTTTTATCAAATTTTTGAAGATTTGAAAAATTATTTAAAATATTTTTGATAAAAATAGAATCGTCATGTTTATCGATTAAAGCCATTGCAGCTCTTTTTAAATCTGTAGATACATTTAATAATTCTAAGGTTGATTTATTCATGAGTTAAAATCAGGGAAATATTTTTTGACAATTTTAATAAATTTTTGACGAATTTCCGGATTTAAGATTTCTGTACTAGGATTTATATCAGATCTAATATTAGCAACGGCTGAACAATCAATTTTTTTTGAAATTATATCTACACCACCACCCCAAACGTTTTCTTGTAACGAGCCACTATCAATTAAAATTTTTTCGCTATCGGCGTGAAGACGAGAACCTCCATATAAAATTTCTTTTTCAACATCAGCAACTAATTTAATATATCCATCCAATTCTTCCGATAATTTTTGAATATCTTCTTCGTTAGGATAATGATCGATTTTTAAAATAGACATGGAT